>ENA-OPXG01000505-OPXG01000505.1-human-gut-metagenome-genome-assembly--contig:-NODE-505-length-27380-cov-2.521464_pt1 | contig 27380 bp, 27 predicted proteins | sample MGYA00241519_ERZ502030 | MGnify/ENA primary metagenome ERZ502030 (study PRJEB25962, sample SAMEA2041937) | human gut metagenome | biome: human gut; feature: human-associated habitat; material: faeces...
TGCCCTGCACCGTCCGCCTACGCACCGTCGCGCCACGCGGATCTGGCGCTGCAGCGGGAAAAGCAGGTGCTGGCGGCAATGGTAAAATATGGATACCTGGAACAAAGTGAGACGGACAGCCTGCTGTGGGATGCGGCAGCCGATCCGGTTCTGGCACGATAGAAAGAAAAGTGAGGAAAAAAGAATGAGCAAGAAAATCAAGAGCATCAAGACGAAGAATGCCAAATCCACCACTGCTTCCGTTGCGACCAACGCTACGCCCAACTTCTCCATCAACAGCAAACGCGAGATTATTCCTATCTCCACGACCTCAAAGGGACTTTACAGCATGGGCAGAACCAACTGCTTTACGATGAAGAAGCTCGATGAGTTTATTACGAACTCGATTGAGGCTCGCCGAGATGACAAGACCGTCCCCATCATCCGCGTTGTCGCCGACTACTCCACTACTTTCAAACTGTGGGAGCTTGCCGTTGTTGACTACAACACTTGCGGTATGACAAAGAAGGAGCTTTTTTCGAACTACTTCTGCGTTGGCGGCGAGAGCGGGGAAGGTGAAGGTCATATCGCCGGATTTGGCAGCACCGCAATCTTTACACTGACCCGTGGTGCGCATCCGTTTTTCGTTGCATCTCAGAGCCATCTCTCCAACGACGCCTATTGCGTTAATGGAGGCTTGCAGGACGACCCTGTTACGCATCAGGCATACACCTACATTGAACCGTGCAAGATGGAGGATTTCCTGCCTGAAAGCCTGAAGAACAAGAAGTACGGTACGCCCAACACCATTGTTCGTGTATACGTCGATGAGGAGACCATCCGTGATATGCTGCCGAATCGGAAGGGTTATAATCGCGAGACTATGCCGATTGACCCTCAGACCATTCGTCTTGCATTTGCACAGCACATCTCTGTTGTGTATCGCGAGAAAATTTGTGGCCCCAACCCGATGGCATACATCTATGTTCAGGACTTGGAGTTCCGCAAGACCAGCAGCCGACTCGACCTTTCCCTTGAAGATGATAAGACGAAATGGACCCGTCCTATCAAGGCATTTGATATGGATGCGGCCATTGCTGCCACCTCTGCGCAAAAGGCAAACTATTCCGGCACTGTTGTGTGCGGCAACGACTCCGTAAAGTACATCTACAAGTTCGGAACCGTTGACCACAATTACATCGACCACTTTGGTTTTATGGGCGTCGCACCTCTTTATGGGTACTGGGATGGTTCCATGAACAACTCTGGTTTTGATGTGATTGCTCACGGCCAGTCTATCGCCTCGAACCTGATTGAGGAGATTACAGGTCGTAAGCGTCACCCGTCCATGAACCATCTTATCGGTGAACTCATTATTCTGAATGCGCCTAAGGATAAGTTCCGGGTGACCGCAGATAAGAGCAGCCTTGATAAGAGCGATAAGACTTGGAGCCTTATCATCAGCGACATTAAGGCAAACAGCATTCTGCCCGCCTGCAAGACAGACGCAGGTACCTTGCGCGATATGTATGCGATGTATGCCAAGCGTTGCAGCAGCTGCGGTCTGCGCTTTGTTCGCAACTACTCTGTCGGCAGCAGCACCGGCACAAAGGCTCCCGCTATCATTGAGGTCGTTCTGCCCGACAACAGTATTGGTTATTACCTTCTGATGTGCAAGGCAAACGAGACTAAGAGCGGTCCTTCTCTGCGCGATGCGATGCCTCTGATTTCGTCCATGTTGATGATGGAAAGCAATGGCAAACGCGTTCTTGGCGCTTACTTCGTTGCCGACCGTTTCTCGAACGGCTTCGTTCAGGACGTCAGCCGCCTCGTTGAGCCTATCAACCGGAACCGCACTGACCGTTTCGAGATTCGTGTTTGCGATACGAACACTCCGCTGGTTTTGGCTGTGCCCGCAGTTTCTGCGCAGGCAGCACCGGTGAATATCAATGTTGGTATCACCATCAAGAAAACCCGCTAAAAAAGCAATCTCTGCCACTTCTTTATAATAGGGATGGCGACTTTGCGAGAAAGGAAACACATGGTAAATATCGGAAGTGTAGGCTATACATTCGATGGCATGGGTATGCTGATGATTGACGGCAAATGTGTTGACCGTAAAGAGGCTATCTCTGTCATTGGATGCAGCTCAGAAGATTTTGATAATCTGATGCTTGGCAACGCAAAGGGAGTTGAAGAGTCCGGAAAGATTCTTTTCCCGAATGCTACGCTGGCACAGATTCAGCTTTTCTGCTTGCAGCAGATTGTTGCGACCAGTAAAGCTGCATAAGTCAATGTCCGCTGCTCTTTTGAGTGGCGGATTTTTTTGTAAAAAAGTATTGCGTTTTGCTGCAAAGTTAATATCCTATAAGTATCATATAAATCAAAGTCTTAGACACCTTACTTTATCATTTCGAGCTTTCCCCAAAAGCTTGTAATGATACCGTTGGATGTTTCCGTTTATAGAAATCGACTACAGTCGCTATCTTCGTAAGAAGGTGAGCGGCTGTTTTTGTTTTTATAAATGAAGTTAGACCTTGATGGCTATGATAATCCGTCCGTTTCTTATTCTTATCACAAATCGAAATAGTATCCAAGGAGGTACTCATTATGGCAAACATCATCGTTTATGTCCTGCTTTACACTTTCGTTTGGCCTTCTCTTGCAGAGAAGCTGGGTGTGAAGTACATCCGTCTGTCTCAGGTACGAGACAAGGCAAAGCAGCAGGTCTGCCGCGCTATCGACGCGCTGGACCCTGAATATTGCCACATCGCTTACAAGCTTTGCCGCGCTGTTCAGTTCGCCTGCGTTGTCGGCATTGTCTTCAATGTCCTTTTCATGAAGGATATTTTAGACAGTGTGCTGGGAATTGCGGTTACTATCATGTTCATTGTGGGGATGAATAAGGTATGCAAACGCATTGTTGAGCGTTTCTGACGAAACTCTTAACACCAGAAGCTGCTGTCCTTTGGGGCAGCAGTTTTTTTGTACATAAAATCAAGTCATAAAAAAGTTAATGCAATTTACACTTTTATGTTGTATAATAACAACCATATAGACAACATAGGAGGTATTACAAAAAGTGTTAGGAGAATATAAATCATGGCGAATATATCTAATATGACACGTCAAGAATTTATTCAACTTCTTGAAAAGCGTGAAAAAAGGAGAAAAAAGCTTCGTCGGAAACGGCGGATTATCACTTTGATTCTTTTTTCGTTGGCTGTATGTATAACCAATACTGTTGTGGCATTCGCTGCTGAACAAGACACCCCACAAACGAAAATCACAATTAAAGTAGCAGAACCTATCAAACTTGTCATCAAGGTTGCAAATCAAGATGGAAATGAAGAAACTTATGATGTAGTCCCCACTGATGATTCCTCATGTGTGCAGGAAATCGTTTCTGACAATGTTGTTTTGCAAACGAACTTTGAGGAAGGCGAAGAACAGGAAAAAGAAGATACTGCCACTGTATCGAGTCAGGAGAATGATACCAGTGAACCCGTATCGGATGAGATACAGGAAATAGATGATGTTCAGGAATCTTCTGAAATCACTGACAGTCAAGACGCCGTATCGATTTATGAGGATACTTCGCAATACAAGAAGTACATGAATCTTTCGGATACCCAAAAAGAATATTTTTCTGATGCGGCCGAGGAATTTGGCGTAAGTGAGGCGATGGCTATAGGCATCTGCTATAACGAGTCTCGATTCACCCCTACAGCCACAAATGTCAATACGAATGGCACTACGGATTGGGGAATTGCTCAGTGCAATGACACGACATTTTCTTACCTGAATTCAGTGCTTGGAATTTCTTCCATGTATGATGTTCTTGATATGCAGACCGGAATCCGCGCTTGCTGCGCTTTGTTAGCGCATTATAAAAGCATGGGATTGTCTGAAAACGATATCCTGTTAGCGTATCAGGAGGGGCTTGGCAATTACCAAGATGTTAAACAGGGCAAGGAAGAACCTTGGAAGGCTTATTACAACGTTTTGAAAAATATCGAGATTTATTCAACCTTGGTGAAAACCTAAAGCGTATAGCGGTCTGTTGTCAGACCGCTATTTCTTTTTGTTGCGTTCTATTTTGATTGACTAATACGCCGTTTTCTGGTATAATATAAGTATTCGGTAAGTATGGCGCACTTTCGCGCCACAATGCAAAGGAGTTTTATTATGCACATGAAGAAAGCTTTATGTGTTTGTCTTTCTCTTGCTATTGCGGGTTCCGTTTTTGCGGGATGCAGCAGGGAACAAACACCGGAAGAAATCGAAGCTGCAAGTCTTGCTGCAGTTACACAGGAAGAACAGGCAACCGGAATGAAGCGTCTGGACAGCCCGAACCTTACGGATTACGAAAAGCCGTTGGCTAATTTCGTTTCCGGCATTCAGGCGAAGGATGCTGCAAAAATCGCCACAGCGCTTGGCTCAGTAGATATTTTCGGCGACACTCTTGACGGCTGGATTGTCAGCAACAACTATGAATCCTTGCAGACAAAAGAGTTGCATGATATTAAAATCCAGTCCAGCAAAGACGGAAAAGTCGCAACAATCAATGTGTTCTTTGAAGAGCCCAATGAAGATAAGAGTAACTTCGTTGAATACAAAAGCGATTTTGACGGCAAGGAATGGGATATTACCCCTCCGACCGGACTTTCTACCAACTATACCTTTTATGCGCCTGTAAACTCTGTAAGTATCAATGATGTCGATATGTCGACATACGCCGCCAGCGACAGTAATTATGGATACGCATTCAGCCTTCCGAGAGTTATTGAAACAGACAGCTCTCCAGACTGTGTATTAAACACGAGTCTTGGTAAGTATTCCGGTAAAATCATTAACGCAAGCACATCTTCTTACGGTTCTGCAATACCTATTGCTATGGCTGTGTTCACAGAAGACCAAAAGAAAGAAATCAATCAGTATTTCGTGGACTGTGCAAACAGTGTATTTGATATGATGCGTACGGGTGCTGATAGAGATTCTTACAGTGCATATTTGCTTGATTCCAATGCAGTGTCTGCCATCTTCGATGTAGACGGAGATGATAAGCAAGCTGCTATTGCAAATGAAGCAAACGCTGTATCTCGCATCGAGGTATTGAGCGCCGAATCTGTGGCAGGATATCCTGATGCTTACATTTACCACTTTTCCAGCAGTGATTCCATCACTATGAATATTCGTTATAATGCAGTCTTGTTATCCGGCGAATGCCATCGATGTGCTGCTGTGACGATGACTTATACGAATGGTTCTTGGAAAATCGCAAAAATCAATTCTACTAACTCACTGTTCACGAATTTAACCGCATTCAACCCTGAATGGTGAGAATTTGAGTAAGGAAGGAAGTGATTCCGCACTTATCTTTGTGTGAGAGATAGTGCGTAGCATATGATTGGTGGACTTATCATTGCAACCATGGTCTGCATTGCTTTGTCGGGATTTTGCTTTATCGGGAATCAGTATGATTTGCTGCCAAGCTTTATTCTTGACGCTGGTCATTATGAGTTCGTTAATGTATTGTATTGCTTGTTTGCGATTGCGTCCTTTTTGTGCGCCTTGATTGCTTATAGGCTTTATAAGCGGGAAAAAGAATTTACAAATGGAACTCATGTCCCAACATTTATGGATTACATACGAGCAAATCAAAGTGAGTATGAAAAACTCTTTGAGGAATATCAGGGGGAAGAAGAACAGAAAAGTGAAATTCTTGTTCCGAGTGATGTAAAAGACAAGTTAGAAGAAGAAGACAGACAGAAAAAACAACAACAGATTATTTCCCCGACTCTTGATGTTAAAAAAATCGGAGAGGGCGTTAAGGAACCAGAAAAGCAGGAAATCCAAACGCATTCTGCATCCGAAGTAGCTCATGTGACCGTTCCTTCGGAGCCTGCTCCCGTGGAAAGCCTGCCACCAATTTCCGTGCCCGTCTTCAAAGCCAAATCCATTTCAACCGTTACAACAAAGACCCCTGTCGCAGCGGAACCCAAGCCAGAACCCATTGTCCCGCCGCCTCCCATTCTTCCTAAAGTTTCTGTTGCTCCAAAGAAGGTTTCTGAAAAGGTAAGTGATGCTCTTCCGCCGTTCGACTTAGCTGTACAGGCACTAAAGAGCGCCGGTGTATCAGAAGCTCTTTATGCTGTCAACGAAAAAAAAGAAGGTGCTGTATGCTCGCTGCATAGTCAAAGTGAATGGTTTATCTTTAATTATGAGAACGGGAAAATGGCAAATACAAAGATTTACACTGATGAAATGGAAGCTGTAAAGGCGTTCGTTCATAATGTAAACGAACTGGCAAAAAATAAATGAGTTTTTCCCGTACATCTGTACGGGATTTTTTATTCTGTATTATGAGGTGTTTTATGGCTAATAACAAAGATGTTTATCGAGTACATGACATTCAGAAAGACACTCGTGTTTTTCTGACAGTCTCCGACATTGCAAAAGCATTGGGTGTGACAAAAAATGCTTTTCGGACTCAGGTAAAAAATGATGTAAATTCTGTACCGTTTCCTGTAATCAAAATCGGAGATGTTATTCTCATTCCTCGCAAAAAGTTTTTAGATTATCTGGGATATGATTGCTACTCAGGAGAAAATGACTACTTTGGGTATCTTGTTCCTGATGAATCGCCCACTGTATTGCCCAAAATGTAATGGAGAATTTCTATGTATTTAATTATTGCAGAAAAAAGAAGCGCTGCCGAAAAAGTTGGCTCCTGCATTAAAGGGGAGTCTTTTAAGAAAGGCGATGGCTTTATTCAAAGCCAAAACTACTATATCACATGGTGTGCCGGACATCTGTATACGCTTCTTGATTTGGAAGAATATGACCCGAATTATGACCCGAACGAAAAACATAAGTGGACTATGGATGGACTCCCGTTCTGTCCTCCTCGCTTTCGATACAAAGTGTCCCAGCCAAAGGGAAATGCATCGATGTGTGCCACGGTAAGAAAGCAAACCAAGGTCATTAAAAAACTGGCAAACGATGCATCTGTCTCGGCCATCTATCATTGCGGAGACTCCGATAGAGAAGGAGAGGTTATTGTCCGCAATGCTGTTCGTGCATTATTGAAAAGCAATAAACCAATTTATCGTATTTGGCTCAACTCCTATACAACGGAATCGGTCATGAAAGCACTTTCTGCAAAGGAGCCCGACAGTAATTATGACGGTTGGGATAATGCAGGTCTTGCGAGAGCGCATGAAGACTGGCTGTTCGGTATTAACGGGACGCGGTACTTGTCTTTGAAATCAGGCGTTCTTTTGCCTTGGGGACGCTGCAAGTATATCATTACAAAAGCAATCGTCGATAGGGAACGTGCAATTACCAACTTTGTTCCTGTGGACTACTTTGCTGTTGTTTCGAAGACGAATGTCAAGGGATACGATATTGAACTGACAAGCAAAAAAACATTCGATAAGGATTCCTCGCCTGATGCTGCGGCTCTTGCAAGCAGGTATAATGCAGCAGGCGCAAGGGTCACATCCGTAAAGAAAGACCGTGTTACTGTAAATCCCGGAAGACTGTTCAGCACAACAGAACTGCAGGCTTTTGTTTCATCGCATTATAAGGGCACGGACCCCAAAGAAATTGAAGCGTCTTTGGAAGAACTTTATCAAAGCGGCTATACCACGTATCCCAGAACGAATTCAAGTTTTCTTACCGCAAGCGATGAACATGATGTAGACCTTGCCATTAACGCATTGAAGCGTGCTGGGTTTCAAAACCTTGTCAATAAACCAAAAAAGAAAAGCATTTACGATGATAGTAAGGTTGACGGACACTCTGCTCTGACTCCTACCAGTAATATCCCTGATATTTCAAAGCTGTCCCCGGCACAGAGAATAACCTATGAATGTATTCGTAATCGGTTCTTGGCTGTTTTCTGTTCGGAAGATTGTTTGGCAGATAAAACTGTTATTACTATTCGTTGCGATGATGAAGATTTCCAACTTACCGGAACCATCAATGTCGCAAAGGGTTGGCTGCAGTATGAGCCGTTTGGTCAAAAGGATAAGGAAGTACCCCCCTTGAATGATGGAGAATCCGTTCCTGTTGATTTTAAGCCTGTCAAAAAGCAGACTGCGCCGCCAAAACGGTTTACTGTTGCCTCTTTTGGCGCATGGTGTAATGCGCCTTGGCGTAATGAGGATGATTCCGAGAAAACTGATTACACAGATGAAGAATGGAAGCGTATTTTGCATGAAGCTACTATTTGTACGGATGCAACACGAACGCCTACCATAACAGAGTGTCGGAATGTCGGGTATATCAAACTGTCTAAGGGAACGTATTCTCCAGACACAAAAGGGTATCAGTTTGTTGATGCTTGTGAAAAGCTTGGACTTACATTTACTGTCAAGGAAGTCATGGATTTGTCTATGATGCTGTTTGATGTAAGAAAAGGAACCAGAACCATTGATGAATGCGTAAAGACAGCAATGGAGAAGTTGAATCTTATGTTTACACATAAAAACGCCGAAGTAGAAAATCTTTGTCCCGAAAACACTCCCATTTGTAAATGTCCAAAATGCGGTGGCAATATTATCGAGTGGAAAGAATCCTATTCCTGTTCGAATAAAGGCTGCCCCGCTGTTGTTTGGAAACACAGCAAGGTTCTTGAGAAAATCAACGGTAAAAAGAAGACATTCTCAAAGAAGGATGCCATCACATTGTTTTCCGGTAAGCCTGTATCCGATAAAGGCTGTGTGAGTCAAAAGACGGGTAAAACCTATGACTGTCTTTTGTATCTCGATTTGACCGGAGAAAAGGCACAAATGAAAATCACATTTGATTCCGCAGCCAGCACCGGCAAAAGTGTTGGAGTGTGTCCTGTATGCGGAAAGAAAATGGTAGAGCGTCCGAACAGCTTTAGCTGTGAAAATTCTTCTTGCGGTTTTACTATCTGGAAGGAGACAAAACGATTCTCTGATACTCTGAAAATCGACGCAGAAAAAGCCAAGCAGCTTCTTGACGGGAAGGGCGTACCTTTTGAACTGACAAACAAGAAAAACGAAAAATACACTACCAACCTGCTTCTCACTGTAAGTGTTTATAATGGGAAACATTATCCGAAATTCGATTTGCCTGTAAAGCCTCCAAAAAAGTATTGAAATTTCCTTGCAATTTGCTGCAAAGTAAATATCATAAAACCATAATATAAATCAAATTTTAAGAGATTGCAGCCTCGTGTGGGAGGGTCTGCCGTTTTATACATTCAAATTCGGTATTTTAAGCCGCTATCTGTTTATAGATGGCGGCTTTTTGTCGTCTTTGGATGTTTTTCTTTTTTATCTCGCTATCATTGCGAGTTTATATATAAACGCAAATCAAAAAAACAACCCGACTCTTAAAGGAATCGGGGCAAAACTCGAAAGGAGAGTTTAAAATGTTCGATGAACTCGAGTGCAGCTCGTCTGAGTTGATTAGTCTGTACGACTATGACCCGATGCGGGAGTATGAACTCCGGCTTGAATCCGAAATCGAAATCACGAATGAAAAACTGTGGTCTGATGAAGATGAGGATGATAAGCCCAAGAAGCGTCGCCGTTCCAGTGGTCGTCGTAAGATGCGAACAACTAAAAAAGCCGTGTAAACGTAAATCCAAAATCATTGAGGAGGTAAATCGCAATGAAGAAGAACAGCAAAACCGTAGTGAGCGTGGATGTTTCTAATGTCCGCACACGGAATACCTGGGGCTCCGTAAAACCCTACACGCGTGTTGAGATGCCCAAGACTGCTTATAAACGGCAGGGGAAAGGGCGCACTCCTCGCGGCGAGCGATAATATCGCTATTGGCAGACTGGTTTTGTACCAGCCTGCCATTTTTGTTCTCAAAATGAACGCACAGTTGTATAAAACCACTTTTTGTGGTATAATATAAGTAAAGAACAAAAGTATTCGTTTGTGTTATGCGTGAAGAGGTGAATTGAATTTTGGATATTAGCGCATTAAAAATAGCCCCTGCTAAAGCAGGGCAATTAAGAAATAAGGGAATCGGAACGGTAGAGCAGTTATTGACCACTTATCCGATTCGATATCAGGATTATAGAAAAAGAACGTCATTAACTGAACTATCAAACCACATAGGCCAGTCGATTACGGTTGTTGGTGAAGTATGTAATCTTCGTGGAAATTACCAGAAAGGTATGGTTCTGTGTTCGCTCACGGACCATAAAGGCAACTTTGTCAATATCGCATGGTTTAATCAGATTTTCATAATGAAGCAACTATGGAACGGTCGCAATATTCTGGTTCATGGGAAGCTCACCTACAACGATACATATAAAAATTATAATATCGCCGGACCCACTTATTTCTCCTTGAATATCGGAACAGGGGATGACCTTATCCCTGTGTATCCAAGCATCAAAGGAATGTCCAGCAACTATTACAACGACTGTCTGATAAAGGCTCAGAATCTCTATGCATTTACTCCGTCAATTTTGAGGAATCCCATCAATACAGCTACTGAGGAAAATTTGAAGTTGCTTCCTCAAAGAGATTTTATCAGGATTGTACATCATCCGCAGACTGATGAGGATTTAAAAGCTATCGAGAGACGAAAGGCTGCCGAAGTTCTCATTCCATTTGCGAAAGAGCTCACAAATAGAGAATCTGTTATCGCTGCACCAAGATATACTGAAATCAATCTTGCAAAAACAAATAACCTGATTCACAGCGTTACAGCTTCTTTGTCCTTTGAATTGACCGAAGACCAAAAATCTGCAGTCAATGCCTTGCTAAGTGATGTGAAAGCTGGCAGAAGAATCAATGCTCTGATTCAAGGCGATGTTGGCTGCGGCAAAACAGTAATCGCGGAACTTATCTCGGCCATTTTTGCTGTAAATGGATATCAGTGTGTAGTTATGGCTCCGACCAAAATCTTGGCAACTCAGCATTACGAAGACTTCAAAAAGCTTCTCACACCTGTTGGTATTGAGGTAGAGCTTTTGGTTGAAGGGCAAAAAGCAACTGAGAGAAAGAAAACTATTGCGCGAATCAAAGACGGTTCTGTGAAAATCATTATCGGAACAAGTTCTGTGCTGTCGGAGAAAGTTGAATACAAAGACCTTGCGCTTTTGATAACAGATGAAGAGCATCGGTTTGGTGTTGCACAGCGAGAAGCTTTAATGGAAAAAGCTAAGGATGGAATCCATTGCATTAGTATGTCTGCTACACCTATTCCGCGCAGTTTGGCATTAGCTATAAATGGAAATAGCACGAGAATCATCGATGTTAAAACTATGCCGAGCGGGCGAAAACCGGTACAGACCATTCTTTTTGGTAACGAAGAGAAAACATACGAGGCTATGTACCGTCAAATTGCAGAAGGGCATCAATGCTATATCGTCTGTCCTTTGGTCGATAAGTCAGACTCGGAATCTATGGAAAATGTAGAGTCCGTGGATGAAACTTATCAAAAAGCAACCGATTACTTCCAGACGCATCATCCCTCTGTAAAGATTGCTGCTATTACCGGTAAAACAAAGAAGGTTGAACAGCAGGAGATTCTGAACGCTTATGTTGCTGGCAATATCCATATTCTGATTGCAACAACTATTGTCGAGGTTGGCGTAAACGTTCCGAATGCTACAGTTATGGTCATTAAAAATGCCGAGCGATTCGGACTAGCACAGCTTCACCAGCTAAGAGGGCGCGTCGGTAGAAGTTCAACACAATCTTATTGTGTTTTGCTCAGTAAGGACAAAGAGAATCCTCGACTTCTCACTATGGTGAGGACGACGGACGGATTCGAAATTGCGAAAGCTGACCTCGAACAAAGAGGCGCTGGAGACCTGATTGGCGTTGAACAAAGCGGATTTAATAAAGTTCTGACTTGTATGGCGCAGCATAAAGAGCTTTACAATGCAATCTTGTCAGAAATCGGAAAAACAATTTGAGATGATAGCTGCCAGCGATGGCAGCTATTTTTTTTGAAAACTTTTTAGAAAAATACTTGCTATTTGCTGCAAAGTAAATATACTCAAGACATCACAAAAATAAAACACTCCTTAACGAGTCATGCTGTAATTTATAATCAGCTTTAAAGCTGCTATCTCAAACGAGATGGCGGCTTTTTTGTTTTTATTTTTGTTTTTCACGTCGAAAGACGAATTCGCGATGCGGGGACGCGGATTATACAATCCACTCTTTTGAGTGGTTTCATCGAAGCGATTCGATGTTTTATTTATAAAACCACTCATCGAGTGGCAGCGCTGAAGTGATTTGGCGAAAAAAATAAAGAAAAAACAAAAAATAATTTATGTACTGGAGGTACACTGCAATGACAAATACGAACATTCACACCCGCCTGAACAACCTCGTTTGCGCTCTTCGTGCCGACGAAGATAACTGTGACCTTGTTGAAGATGTCAGGGATACAGTTAACTCGTGCCGCAATTATGTCGGTATGGTCGACCGCATGGAAGCAAACATCCGAACAGCTCGCGAGACTATGGATGCTGAAGATTTTCGTCGTAGAGTTCAGACTCTCGACATGAATCGCCGCGCAGCACATGAAGGGCTGATGATTGATGTTAACATGCTTAACAAAATCTGTGCCAGCATCGGTATCCCGCCTGTCGCTGATGTGGACGAGGACAACCGCGAGAGCTACTACTCGTTCGCCAAGAAGGTTGCTGAGGCAGCTGAGTTAGGTGAATTCCAAGAGTGGTAATTCTCTCCTCAGACAAGCGCTTTCCCTCACGGGCAGGCGCTTTTTTTGTGCCTCCTGTTGTGGTATAATATAAGAAAAACCATAGCGAAAAGGAGACAATCATGAGTAACATTGAAAGAATCGAAAAGCTCGCTTCCGCTGTTGATGTAGATATGCAGGAAGACGTGGAAAGCGTTGTTATTAACGCCGGAAAATACGTTGCCGCTGTAACGGAGATGGAATGCTCCGTCAGAAACATGCAAGGCTTAAAGGGTCAGGACTATCGTGACAGGGTAAGTCAGACTGATACCGCAAGAACGCGTGCGCATAACGCGTTTATCGATGCAGTCAATCTTGCTAATCGTTTGGCTGAATCCGTCAACGCTGAAAAAATCTACACCGGAAGCTCCGAACGACGCGCATATGGTGACTTTGCCTTTGCCATCGTAAAGGAAATCTTCGAGAGTCGAAAGTAACTCATGCCGTCCCGCTTATTGCGGGGCGGTTTTTTGTTGCTATTTGCTGCAAAGTACATATAATTCAATATATAAGATAAATCATAGTCTTTTATTCTATCTGGTAACGACAGAAAAGTTTATCTTATATTCAAAATCTGATTTTAGCAGTCATCCTCTTCATGCAGGGTGACTGCTATTTTTTGTGAAAGGAGAAAACTCATGGATTATAAGAAATTCTATAACCAGCTTATGAACAAGGATTTCAAACCGAAGCCGAATACCTTTTTTACTTCTGGTGAGTACAAGAACTATTCTGAGGTTCAGGTTGGTGCTGTTGTTTCTACCGCAGTGGATTACATTCGTAATGTGCTGCACTTCGACATCCCACAATATGAAATCATGCGTCGTTCATCTGTGCCTGTTTTTGTCCAGTATAACGAAAACGGAAACACAGCATACACGGATGGTTCCAAAATTGTGATGAATGCCGCCAATGACCTCATTGCAAACTACAAATCCATCTACATGCAGCACGCATCACTGCAGGGTATGCTGCGCCACGAGACTGCGCACATCCTGTTTACGGACACTTCTGTAATTGCAAAATGGTGTAAGGCTCTTGTTTACGGACGTATGCTTCACCAGCCGGACAATGTGAATACTCCGGACGGCAAAGAAATCATAAAACGCCTTGCGGATGACCCTGTCTTTGCGGGTGTCTATGCTAACCTTGCAAAACGCATTGAAAACAGTGTGGAAGACGGCTATATCGAGGCTGAACTCGACACTATCAATGATGGTATGGGCGATACGATTCGGTATCTTGCAACCACAAATGCAGCCATGATTGAACAGCTGATGGATGCGGACGGATTCAACTATGAAAAGTATGACAGCAAGTTCAATGCTGTCGCAACTTTCATCCTCGTGTACGCAAAGTTCGGTTATGAGTTCACTAATGTTCCTGAGGACATGGTGCCGTTCTTTGATACACTGAAAGGTATCATTAAGGAGTGTATTTCCAGCCGCGTACCGATTACCAGAATAGCCAATATCAACAAGCTTATGATTGCCATGTATCCCGTTCTGAAAGAACAGATTGAGAATGTCAGTGATGCAATCAACGACCAGATGCAGTCAAGCGGTCCTTCCGGTGAGAACAATGACAGTGAAGGCCAGCGTGGTGAAGGGTCTGGTTCCGGCTCTGACGGTTCTGATGAATCCGATGAATCCGGTTCGTCTGACAGCCAGTCTAAGTCCGGCAAAGGCAAGCAAGGCAATGGTGCTGGTGGTTCTATGAGTGGTTCCGATACCATCCTTATTCGTTCCGATAAAAAGACGGACGAGAACAACGAAAGCGGTTCTGACGAGGATAGTGGCAAAAAGGGAGAAACATCTTCCGAAAAGAACGATTCTGCCAGCCAAGATGCTTCTGATTCTTCGACTGGCAAGTCCGGGTCTGACAAAAAGGACACGAGTGATGGCAGCAATTCTTCCTCTAAAGGCAATAAGACGGATAGTTCTGATAAAGGCTCCGGCTCTGATTCCAAGAATGCAGACGGCACATCCGAAACGGATGCAAAACCGAATGGGAGCAAGTCTGATGAAGGGAAATCTGATAAGGATACCAAAGCAGAGGGCGGCAGGGATGGAAAGAATACATCCACTGAACCTAAAAAGATGACTGCCAAAGAAGCCGAGAAAATCAAAAAGGAAATCGATGACATTTCTCAGAAAGTTCCTTCTTCGGATAACAATGATTGCACTGATTCTTCGTGCAAGACTTCTTCCATCTTTAACAGCAACAATGTTGGAGCTGATGCGAAGAACAATGCCGGTGAGAATGTGCGTCAGCAATCCAAGCAGGAGGTAGGCAAGAATCCTCAAGACAAGGAGATTCGGAATATTCCGGGTGGTTCTGGTCTTCCGGAAAAATCAGCCTATGATGATGTCACTTCGATTGTTAGCGACATGCAGAGAACCGCTGCGGAAGCAAAAACCGAAAAGCAGCGCGAAAAAGATTTGAGAGAGGAAGCTGCCGAGCTTACCGATAAGTACAAAAATATGCTGGCTCAGCGAGAGTGTCCTAATATCGGTTATTTCAACCAAAAAGCGCGTTTTCTCAATGGTATAGGAAGCATCAGCATCACTCGCGTGGTAACGCCTCCGGTAGGCGCAGAAAGCGTTTATCAGGCTGTTGCGGGAGTGGTCAAGAGTGTATCCCGGCCTACACAAAGAGAAATCATTAAGGCTATCAAGGACAAGAGAAACGGCTATAAGCTTACTGGCCTTACAATGGGTCGGAGAGTTGAAGCCAGTCTCATCCATCACAATGATGGCAAGTGTTTTTCCAAGAGCAAATCTCCCGAAGATGTTCCTGAACTGTGCGTAGGCGTTTTGCTCGACCAGTCCGGGTCTACAAAGGGTGAGATTATCAACTATGAACGCTTACTGGCGCTGACTATCGAGGATATGTGTCGTTCGATTGAAATCCCCGCGATTATCAATGGATACAGCGGTGGCGGTGGTACAGTAAGAATTATTTCCTATGTTGAGCCGAATTCCGTAGACCGGAAAAACGCTCTTCGGTTGACTTCTATGCTTGCTGATGGCGGTACTCCTACCGCAGAAGCGCTTGCATATATGCTGAACCGGCTGGAAAAGCGCCCTGAGCCTTCGAAGATTTTGTTTGTTGTTACTGACGGAAACAGCAACAATAAAGCATATCTTCCGATGCTTTTGGCCGAGGCAAAGCGAAATCATATCATGGTCATTGCTGCAGGCATCGGTGCTTGTCGCCAAAGTATTCATTCGGAGTTTCCTGAAAACTTCTTGGATATCAGCGATATGAACAGCATGCCTCGCAACATCTGTAATATCATCAAACGTAAACTTGTCAAATAAAGGAGGACGAGAATTATGTTGTACGGGCTGATGCAGTCCGATGGGAAAATCATCCGCAAAGAGGCTGAGCTCTATAAGCTTCTTATCACAGCAACCGACAAGGATGGCAAGCGTTTCAACAAAAAGACTTCTGCGACTGTAAAGGTTGGAGATACCGTCTATCGTGAACGCTATGTATCCGCCATTTTTGAGTGTACATGCGACACATCCGATGGACAGTCTGCACGCACTCATCTTGGTCATACTTACAAGAAAACCGGAATGGTTCGCGCTCCGTTTAAGGTTGTCGCTATCGATACCTAAAAAATATGCCGCTGTCTCGAAAGAGACAGCGGTTTTTTCTTATGTATGCTGTTTTTTATACTCCTTATTTCGCTAAATTCTTATTTAGCGAAGTTATACCACGCTTGTTTTTATGTAGAAATTTACTCCCCTCGCTTTCGTTACTTGCATTTTTTAACGCAAATTTGCAGAGCTTAATGCAAGATGTAGCTTTTAGTTTTGCAAATATTGCCAAGCGTCTGCACAAGAGCGATTCTACAGTCTCTCGCGAAATCATTCGCAACCATTATAAAGTTAAAACCAGCGCCAACCACACCGCGCTCTGTGCTCGTGTAAATGTCTGCACAATGGCAAACCTTTGCTGTGCCGATTGTAACCGTACAAGTTGCGCTGATTGCGCCGAGGTCTGTTAAGCGACTACCGAAATGTCTATCAAAAAAACGGTTTCCTTATACAGAAACCGTTTCCTGAAAACTCATTTACCTCTATCTGCCAAAGATAGAAACGACCTTTCATCCCACGGTTAAAACCGTGGGTTTTCCCGGTCCACTTTTATAATTTTCGTTGCAAAAGAAGATATAAGTGCCGGATTTGGCACTTATGTAAATACACATTGTGTAATTATTATGATATAATCCGATTTGTACAACGCAAACCAAAGGAGAAAAATTAAATGGAGAAAGCATCGTACAGTCTTAGCGCTATCAGGCATTGCAAGCAATTAGTACAGAACACTTCTTGGAGTGCGCGGCTAAAATCAGAACACTATTCGAGAAGTGCGGAGATAAATAGCTTGTTTGCTTCGTGCCAAGAACTCCCGAACAGCATACTATTTTGCCCAGACCTCTCCCCTGCTTATGACTATCAGCAAATGGTCATTTCCAAAAAGTATACAAAAGCCCAGCTCGACAACCAGCTACGTGTTTGCCGTTCTACGGTTCTGTGGATTGTGTACCTTAATTGCTCCTTGTGTAAAGCAGCTCGCCGAGCCGGAAGTTGTCAATGAGTCAAAAGCCAAGTGCTTAGGATTGATGTATTTGTACCCATCGCATCATGGACTTTCCAGCGCAGGGATTGCAAAACATATAATACTCCCCTCCCCTGCAAAAAATATTTTTTTGCATTCGCCAAACAAGCCGATGCCGAATATTTCGAAGGAGATTTTGTCGTGGGTGTCTATAAAAGCATAATGCAGGGTCTGCAAGAAGCTGTCGCGTACACAGAAGGAAGATGCCCCGAAGCAATTATACATATCATTCCGGACAGAAACCTTGAGGAGCGAGAAAGCACTCCCCTTCCCTATTGCGATGACAGCCACCGAATGTGACAAACCTGTTTGCATCAGTTTCTCGGTCGGAGGTAAAATCCTTCCCTGTACTGTAACGCGACAATTTTCTGCACAGCTTAACTCTTGGAAAATTATTTGTTTCTGTTGCTCTCGCACGATTATCTCAACATGATTCGGCGAAGTTCAGGACGCAACTATAGTCTCGCAAGCTGATTCTCAGTTGCAATAGCGAATTCTAAATAAAAAACTCACCCCGAATCAGGGTGAGAAAAAGGTGTTCTTTTGTGAGATTTTCTCCAGCATATACGATAAAATCACATATGGTGGCAAAAATCTGATAAATTCGGGCTCAGGCTCTCTGAGCGCTTCTGCAAATACCAACCGCTTTGCTGACATCTCAGAGTTACATCATCCGCAATACCAACGCCGCAACTACGACAACAACTACGATGAGCAACAGAGGCCCACAGCCGGAACCATTGTTGCCACTATTATGATGCCCACCGCCGCCACCGGAACCGCCAAAGTTGCGGTCAAACGACTGCTTATAATGAGCATAGCCGGTACTGCCGCTACCGAAATAGCCATAATCGTTTGCCATAGTACACTACCTCATTCGCTATATTTGTTCTTGTTCCCTGCGAGAATATCCTCGCAGACAGACGCATACTCCGGCAGCATCTCCAAGAACGGTGTCCAGCGCAGACGCACTTCCTTGGTTTCCATCTCATCCAGATTACTGCTGTCATTCCAGCTTTCCGTTTCCAAAACGACATCGGTCACAATTTCGCTGAACAGACGGTACGCTAAGCTGTGCGCGGTGTGGAAGCTGCAATATTCTTTGCCCCGCTGCCTATCGGGATTTATGGTTATGAGGATATACCCAATTTTCTCGGACCAAACAAGGTCTAAGTTGGGATGCCTGTGGATGTACCCGGAGAAGGCATCGGTAATACGGTCCATTTCTGGGCTTTTCTGAATGTAGTTAGGCATTATGATGTTGGTCCTCCAAAATTGATATTTTTTGAATTTCGCTGGCACTAAGTACCGGGATATAGCGTCCCGGCTCGATGACGGCGAGATATGCGTCCTCGGCACCGTTTTGCGGGTAGAACTCATCCACCACGCCGCGATGCATATTGTTGTCTTGGTTTTGAGTCCATCGAATACGGGTGCCGCATACACAGCGGCTCATGGTTGCGATGATTTCAGTATTGGTCATGTCTATATTTGAGTCCTTTCATTCTGCGTAAAAAGGAAGACGTCTACTGAGTCTTTCGATGAGCGTCTGTGCAGACGTCTTTTTAGCACCCATCTCGATGCGCTCAATGCTGTTCGGTTTTGCCGTCTCGAACTTTTCAGCCAGATTATCCTCGTACAAGCGCAGAGCCTCGAGGATAGTTTCGACATCGAATTGTCTTGTAGGGCCGAGGTCATAGTAGTTGTTGCGTCCTGTAGGAATTTGAGGGATGTTCATAGCCGCACTCCTTATTTAGTTGCTCTCTTCGGATTCTTCTTCCTTATATGGCTCGATGTAACGACAGTCAGGAAAATTCTTGCATCCGTAAAATCGGCTGCCCGGCTTTGGCCCAAACTTCGCTACACGAAGCACAAGAGGACCGTTGCACAATGGGCAGACCTTTCCAGATTCTTTCTTTTTCTTTTCCAATACGTCTTTCGGAATAGAGTCCGTAACAATCCATTCACGGAATTGCATAACAGACATACTGTACTCAATGCCGTCCTTGTCTTTCAGGTCGATTCTGACGGCTCCATCAATGTAGTTTGTCAGCATGTATTTCTTCTGTTTTTCGGTGAGAGGGGTCCACGAATATACGTGTTCAGAAAAACAGATTATACAGCTGTTGGGAACAAGCCTGTGACGTGGATAATTAGAATAATTTGTCATGTCAATTACCTCAAATGCAGTGAATTTGGCTGCCATAGTCAGTGATGTACGCTCCAACTATATAGTTGGGGCGATTTTTCTTCCACTACCAAAATTATATCAGACTGTGTATCCTATAATTTGGACTTCCAGCATGAGCACATCATCTTCGGGATAATGTACAAAAACTACAAGCAATTTTTGTCATGCAATACCTAAAACGGATTGTATTTGTTTTGCTTTTCGAGAGCATTCCATTCTTGCTGTCTTGTTCTCGGCGCATCCGACAGCCGACGAGATTCTTAACGAGGTAATTGCCAATTCCTTTTTCTGTTTTTGATTTTTTGTTTTCAGAAGACACATATTACTTTGTACCGTGGAGAACTGTGCTGTCTATAACAACTGTAATTTCTTAGTATGTTCGATGTCCTATTCCGCGCAATCTGACCAAAGAGAGATTTTTACACTTCAAAACCGTAAAAACTACGTTTAGATATGCTGAGAACCCATTCGCTGCTCTCCCCTTCCCTTTTTCTAATCAAACCTCCTTGTTTATAGAAGGAGTTTTTTTATTGCCCTTTTTTAAAAAATGCACTTCAAATAGCACGCAGACGAATACTATCTGTTAAACTATTGCAGATAAATACAATATGTAATGTTGTAATTCTCTGTTTTGTTAGTTTTTTGCTCGTCACTATTGTTATTTAGAACACATTTTCCGAATTATTTGAGGTACTATTGCAGATTTTGAAAAAAGAAGCTCCTTTTATCAAAGGAAAGCCTATTTTACTTTTGTTCTGAGGACTCTCTGGTATAGCAGAGAAATGAACGAAGCATCACAAGATTTCTCGTAATTTTTAAAAAAACTTCTCCCTTTCTGATTTAGAAAGCCATTAAAAAACGAGCATTTTATTTCGATACTTCGTTGTATTTGTTTTTTCTGTTTTTTTAAAAATAAAACTCCCTTTATTGTGTAAAGCTCCTTTCTTTACACGTTTATCCTCGTCCGCTCTCCTTCCCTGTTACTTGTCTTGAACGGAATTCTTTCCGGCAAGAACAAGTTTTTGCCGGAATTTAATATTTTAAAAAACAAAACTCCCTTTATCAAAATGCAAAAAAGTAACTCCCCTTATCAAACCTAAAAAACAAAACTCCTTTTATCGAAATTTATCGCGCAATCTAAAAAAAGAAACTCCGTTTGGTCCAGCAAAACTGCTTCGTCATATTTTATGTAGTCTTTTGTTCCACATATAGGATAATATACGGTTCAAATCATAACACTCCACCTGTATTTCACGATGCAACGATATAACGCAAGCTATTTTTTAAAAAATAAAACTCCTTTTATTCTTCATTCCACTCCCCTACCGTCCATACCAGACGTAGCTTTCCATTGCAAAATCCAATTTTTGAAACAATAAAACTCCTTTTCTTAAAATTTGAAAAAAGAAACTCCTTTTATGAAGGGCTCAACTATCGCGTTTAACAAGGAAAAATAATGGTAATGCTGCAATCAGGTTCGTTTTGCGCAGAAGTAGTACGAGATACAAACATTCTGCGTCCAGAGCTCATTTTTTTAAAAAAATTTCTCCCCTTTATCTTGTGAGCAGTGTTTCAAAAGCGCACAATTTATAACGGTATATCGATGATATATACTGTCCTATTTTTAAAAAAACAGACCTCCTTTTATGGCTGACGCCATCGCTATAAGCCCTTTCACCTCTCCCCTTCCACACCAGTGATGCAAAAAGTATCACGACAGACATGGAATTCTCTCAGACTGTCCATAATTTTTGCAACAAAAAACTCCTTTTCTCAAATTTTGGAAAACAAACCTCCGTTTCTCAAATTAAAAAAAGAAACTCCCTTTGTCAGCACTCCCCTACCCTTCTCCATTGCAGCGATAAAGACAACTGATGTCTGATGCCTCGTATGGATGAAACAAAATATTTTCTCGGCCTTTGTTTTACGGTGGGGTCTTTCTTTGAAATTTTAAAAAACAAAACTCCTTTTATCGTATCCGCTGGCACTCCCCTCTTCCTTGACAGCGTACAGAAAATGCCGTTCAGTCAGGTGCAAATCATCTAATACGGCAAGTTATTCTGCCATATGAATGCTATTTGCCAGTCATGCTCTATCTCAAAAGGAGTTTTGTTGATTACAATATTATCAAAAATTCTCCCTTTGACCCATCAATTCGACTCCCTCCGAAAGTGAAAAAAACTCCTTTTGAGCATCAACAAAACTCCCACCCGACATATATATAATAAATAGAAATAAAGAAATAAAAAATAAAATTATTATTTTTAAAAATAACGACAGACAATAAAACTCCCTTTATCACAAAAGGGAAAATCTTATTGACAACTTCCCCTTTATGGTGTAGTATGTACTTACGAAAAAAGGCCGAGAAAGCTTATAACGGGCGTTGTAGGATGTCGGGCTTCATCTAATAGAAAGCCGGTTACTATTTATGGCAAAGGAAAAGAAAACTGTTATCGAGGGCGAGGTTCTGGATAGTCAGAACCATCACTCCCCTGCTCGGAACAAGCTATCCGTTACGAGTATGACGGTAGTGACCAAAAGTAATGAACTAATACAAAAGACTCGTTACTCTCTTCCAAAGACACAGCAGAAGTTGCTCCTTGCAATGATTGCGCAAATCAACCCCAAGGAAGATACTGACCCGAATAAGGTCTATACGATGTCTTTTAGTAATTTCTCCCGTCTGACAGGTGCAGACACTCGCAGCTCATCTTACAGGACTTATCTTAAAAATACCATAAAAAAACTGGCCGACTCGAGTTTCTGGGTGGATGATGGTGCAAAATCCAGTGATTTGTATCGCTGGATTAGCGGCGGAACGAATATCGATTTCGAGAACAAGACCATCAATATGCGATTCTCTCCGGAGATATTCCCCTATTTAACGCAGCTCAAGTCCAACTATACAAGCTTCGATGTAGAATATTTGCTTAAAATGAACAGCACATATTCTATGCGTATTTATGAGATTATCCTCTCTTATGATAACGGCGAGGCAGATTACGGATACACCAATGGCATCGTATTTCAACCTGCAACGGATGAATTTCTGAGAGCCAAGTTTCCCAAAAGCGCAAAGCGTCTTCATGGATTCAAGTATAAGGTTTTCAATATACAGGATTTGAAGCTTCAGCTCTCCCCTGCCCCGGATGATGGCAAGGGTGGAAAACAGGATAAGCCCTTAACGGAGAAATATGCGAGCTACAAAGATTTTGATAAAAATGTTCTTACCAAAGCAAAAGAAGAGATAAATGCTGTTTCCAATCTCTGGTTTGATTATATTCCTGCACGAATTGCCGGAGAAGGCCGTAAGGGATATCAGCTGCTCTATTTGTTCATTCGTTATAAAACAGCTGAAGAACTTGAAGAAATCAGAGAGAATAGTGTAGTATCTATCTATGATGATATTATCGTAGAAGACCGCAAAAACAGAAAACATAAAGATTCTGTTGCTGTTCCTGAAATTAGCAGAGGTTTGATATCTGCTGATATTTGCAAATTGTCGGTGACAAGAGCAACCAGAGAACTTGAAAAACTGGCGGACTATGAATCTATCCATGATAAATTTGGAAATGATTTTGAGTCCATGATATCGGGTGTTCTTGTTTATGTGGCTAGAACATTAACAAATAAAAATCCGAGAAAGGCAGACCTTGCAAAAGAAACCTTAGATGCTTTAAATCGCGTTTTGGAGCATAATGAAAACCTTAAATATTGGGTTGTTGGCATGGCTCAAATGATGATTGAAAAAAGAGATGCTGGCAAGTTGAAGTCAGCGCAATACAATGCAGCTATCGTAGTTAATGCGATTGAAGATGTTAAGATTATTGAAGACGGAAAGCAAAAACTAAAAGTGATAGAGAACGGGCAGGCTGATAAGTTTAATCAGCGTTGGATGAGTCAGTTCGATGAATAAAACACCTGCCACCTATTCTATTTGCTAATTCACAATAACAACAAAACACTCCCGCAGCCAGACGGCACGGGAGTGTTTTTTTTGCAAAATTTAGGAGCAACAGAAACTATTGATTCTTGCGTTTTTACTTTTTGTATAAAAGTGTTGAGAAAATCTACAAATATGGGAGCAACAGAAACATTTGAAACAAGAGTTTTTACTGATAGAAACGGGCGACATTTATCCCCTATATATTGTTGACATTGCCTTCTAACATGATATAATTATAGAATAAACAGCAACAGAAACTTTATACTTACAGATTTTACTTGTGAATTGAACGGAGATAAAAATGAGCGCTAAAATCATAACTATAGCTATTGAAAAAGGCGGCTCTGGAAAAACGGTGACCGCTTCCAATCTTGCGTACCTGATGGGCGACGAGGGCAAAAAGGTGCTGTGTGTGGATACAGACCCGCAGGGCAATTTGACATTTGCCCTTTCTGGCGGCAACAGTATTACGAGCGGCATTTATCATGGCAAAGCGTTGTATGATTTGTTTGACGGATTCAGGTACACCCATACGCGTGACTACATCGTAGAAACCGAGTATGAGAATGTTGATATGATACCGGCGAGCAGCCAAACACCTCGTATCAACAAGCGTCTGCAAGACTTATATGAAGATGCACAGCAATTTAAGGATGGAGACCCCAAAAAGCTATCGAGCATGGGTGACTTCCTTCTCTATTTCTTGAATCAGGTGCGCGATGATTACGACTATATCATCATCGACACGCAGCCCACTCGCGACAGCCAAATACTTTCCAATGCCATCGCAGCGGCGGATTATGTGCTGATTCCGATGCAGTGTGATGCTTTTTCCGAAGATTCTGCTTTTCGCACCTATTCGATTTGCAATAAGTTGAGCAAGGACCCGGCGTCAAGACTCAAAGGTATTGGTGTAGTTCTTACGATGGTAGATAAAGGCGCGGCAACGCGTGAGACGCGGGAGGAGTGCAAGTCAGAACTTGGCTCCGCACTCTTTGAAGCGGAAATTCCGATGGCTTTGGCGGTCAAAAGCTCTGTAAGAAAATGCGTACCGGTTTGCTATTCGGCGAGAACGCAGCCAGTAGGTAGAAGCTATGCCGCTCTTTACGAGGAATTGAAAGAACGCCTTGATAAGCTGGAGGAGAACTGAAATGGGTATGAAGACTAAGCCGTCGAAGGCCAGCGCAAAGAAAGTTGTCATGCCGAGCAAGGAAGCACTCATGGATTGCAATAATAATGAAGCAGGAGAACTCTTGCTCAGTAAACTCGTGAACGATAAAACTATCGAGTACGCCAGCAGAGATATCATGCTCTCTGATATAAGGCTCAATCCAGATAATGAAGTCTTCCGGCAGGATGATAACGATGAGGATATCAAAACTCTTGCGGAAGATATTGAAAGGAATGGACTGATGCACAACCTTGTCGTACTGCCACAGCAGGAAGGCAAGAATACGGTGTACATGTTGATTTCCGGTGAGCGTCGCTATCGTGCTCTTAAATATCTGGAAGAAAAAGATGCAAGCTGGAATACGGTAAAGCATTGCAACGTTATCACAAGTGATTTAACAGATAACGAGAAAAAGGTTTTGCTTTACAGTGCCAACCTTCAGGTTCGCGGCGGATTCGGCAATGAAAAGATTCGCCGAAAAGCATTGGTAAGCTTTATTGAATGTCTGCAAAAAAGCCCATACAATCTGACCGAGGCGCAAGCAAAGAAAACAATCAAGAGCCTGAGTCCGGAAAATACCAAAACGCTGGATAGGGATATCAGAACAGAAAGAAACCTTTGCGCAGAACTTAAAGTGTTACTGGACGGAGGGTATGTTAGCAGAAGCGAAGCAGATGTCTATTTGCATTTCCCCAATGACAAGCAGGTGATGATTGCTGAAAAGCTGCAAGGACTATTCGCTGTAGATTGCCATTCTGACGCAGAAAGGCCGGACGAGCGTAACAGCGTTGAAGTACGACGTGATAACCTGCACATCACATTCCGTGAGGCGTTGTTTGCTGCAACCAAGGCCGGAACCTTTGAAGAGCTCGATGCAATGTTCGCAAAAGCTCTGGAAGATTATGAAACAGGATTGAAAATACTCAATGACAAAGCTGCTGAGTATGCTGCTGCGAAAGCAAATAATAGCGAAAAGCAGATGGAAGAGTTTGAATACGATAATAAGAATCAGGCCGCAAAGGAAAAGAACGATAAGAAAAAAACGGTAAGGGCAGAGGTATCTAAGAACGCTGCGGAGACCGTCGTTCAGAAAAAAGCACCGGGAATCAAAAATCAGCTCGATGCAATTATCAACCGTAAAAACTATGTAAAATCCCTCAGAAAACAATCCCCGGAAGTTCTTGAACAGGATATTCGTGCGTTGAATGAAGTTATTGCAACAGCAACAGTTCTAAAGGAAATGATTGAAAAGGCACAAAGACAGGACGAAGAGCAATGAATTTGAGCGCGGAAAAACCAAATCGAAGGCCAATTCGGTTATGCTCTGCAGTTTATGATGCGATTGACAGCGAGGCTGCGTACCGTGGCGAGAAGGCGGGCACTATAGCCAATCGGATACTTGCTGATGAGCTAGATAAGGTCGCAAAGATAGGAATCAAACATTGCGTTGTATATGGTTCAAACAAATACAGAAGCATGACGGGGACCGACAGGGAAGGGGAGGAATGGTATATACTTCCCGCAAAGGAAGAAATAGAAAAACACCTTCCATCTAAAAGTGTAGGAGGTAAATCAAAGCAGGTCAGCTTTTACTTGTCGGACAAACACCTCGCCCTGTTGGAAGAAATTGTGCGTTTGCAGAACATAATTAAAACGGTAGACTTAGATGGCAAGATTCATACATTACGATTCGCGGTCGTTGGATTATTGCTTAATAATAAGCTGATTCGCGAAACAGGCGATTATGAGTGTTGAACTTTGCTGCAAAGTCTATATAATGGAATCATTAAGATAAGTCATAATGTCACGAACTACAGAGCGAGTGAAACGATGGGTTTTCTTAATACAATAGTTTACAAACGGTCTTCCTTAGCGGCAGACCGTTTTCTGTTGTGAGAGGAGCGTGAATATTTGAAAATTACCAAAAAGGAAAATCAAAAAAAGGTCGTTTATAATTTCGCTATTATTTCTTATCAAAAAGAAGACGAGAAAAGGGTGATTTTGAAGCGACTAACGATTCCGTTGGCGTGTACACCAATCGAGAGCTACGAGGAGTTTTGTGCTGTTGTAGAGTCGATTGAAAAACAGTACAACCAGAAATATGGAGATGCAACAGTTCTAATTGCTTTGCCGATGGATTTTTTCCGCTTTATTCAGAGATGTGATTGGCTTAAACAGACAGCTGAAAATGAGAAGCGTCACATTGTAGTTTCCATTACAGTAAAAAATAAGGCAGACACATCTTTTGTATGGCAAATTTTCAATACCGGCTATGGCAGCAGGGAAGTGGAAGCAAGCATTAAGGATTTTTGGCAAAGCGCCAATGGACTAAAGAAAGTAAAAGACGAAATGAGGAACAGGGGGTATCAGGACAGCGACAATCTTTATGTGGATAATGTAAGGATTTTTGATTCCACCGGAAACGAAGGTTGGGATGACACCAATGTTCTCCTGTTTGAGAAGGAACAGGAATTTCTTAATAAGGATACTTATATGAATTTCTATCAGGAAATTCCGAAGTCTGTTTTCAACAGCGGACCTGTCGCAGACAAAAAATAGTATGCCTATAACGCCGACCCTCCTTGTTTGGGCCGGTGTTTTTTGTTGAAATGTAAGGAGAAATGAAATACATGAAACTCAAAGATTATTTAGAGGATAACGGTGTTGTTCTCTGGCAAGAAAATTCAGTAAATGGGCCCCAGCAAACAAAGTCTCTTGCTATGTACGATTATGTGGAAGG
>ENA-OPXG01000583-OPXG01000583.1-human-gut-metagenome-genome-assembly--contig:-NODE-583-length-24393-cov-12.917906_pt1 | contig 24393 bp, 16 predicted proteins | sample MGYA00241519_ERZ502030 | MGnify/ENA primary metagenome ERZ502030 (study PRJEB25962, sample SAMEA2041937) | human gut metagenome | biome: human gut; feature: human-associated habitat; material: faeces...
AGCGTGGGAGAATTTATGGTCTGCTGGGCAGAAACGGAGCCGGAAAAACCACTACTATGAAAATGTTGTTGGGCTTAACGAAGCCGACCTCCGGTGAGGTCAAAATCTGGGGAAAATCTTTGCAGGGGAATGAAAAGAAATTGCTGCCCCGTATCGGCAGCCTGATCGAGTCTCCTGGCTTTTATCCCAATCTGACCGGCACAGAGAACCTGCGTATCTTTGCTACTCTGCGGGGTGTACCAAATAATCATGCCATAGTTGATTGTCCGATTCTGTTCCTTACAGCTAAAACAATGGAAAATGATATTACTTTTGGTCTTGGCCTGGGGGCGGATGACTATCTGACGAAGCCTTTTCGCATCCCGGAGCTGCGGGCCAGAGTAAATGCCCATATACGCAGGGAACAAAGGGAACGCCATAGCAGCCTGAACTTTGAACGCATAAGAATAGATTTATCAGCTAAAACAGTACAGGTAGACGGAGAAATCATATCCCTTACCAAAAGCGAATATATGATCTGTGAATTTCTTGCCCGTAATAAAGGACAGGTGTTTACACGGGAACAGATTTATGAGGCTGTTTTCAGTTTGGACGGAGAAAGTGATAATTCCACGATTGCCACTCACATTAAGAATATCCGGGCGAAACTGAACCAGTATTGTATTCAGCCGATCACAACTGTATGGGGGATTGGGTACAAATGGGAATGAAAAAACAGTCATCACTGAAAACAGCCTTTTGGCACTTTTTATTTAAGTTGTTTGGTGGTTTGCTTGGCACAGTTGCTGTTCCGTTTCTGCTTATGAACATCAGCACGGCTTTAGGGGTTACCACATACGGAGATTATTCGGAAATACGGTCAAATGAGCTTGCATCGGTTCTTGCAGCTACGCCAGATTTATCTGAAGTTGAAATTCCAATGGGAATTGAATATGTGCTGTTAGACAAAAGCTATCAGATTATCGAAACTACTTTAGATGAAGGTGAGCTGGAACACGCTATGCGGTATGCGACTACAGGTGTTATCGACCAGAACCTGAAAAAAAGATACCTGCTTGTCACTCGTGAAAATGAGTATGTTGTCCTGCAATACTATATTGGTGCTCAATATACAAATGAGTGGATGAATACGCATTTGCCGTCTCCAGATATATTGTTGATTATTTTGATTGCAGCGGGAGGAATTTTTGTTTGTCTGTTCTTGACAACCAGATTTGCTAAAAAGTTACGATTGCAGCTTGATCCTTTGTATGAAGCAACTTCGGAAGTGGCAAAGCAGAACCTTGATTTTGAGGTTGGACATTCAAACATCAAAGAATTTGAAGATGTGCTACTTTCTTTTTCTCATATGAAAGAAAGTCTGAAAGCTTCTTTGGAGCAACAGTGGGAAGCCGAGCATATGCAGAAAGAACAAATTGCTGCGCTTGCCCACGATTTGAAAACGCCCCTAACTGTTATTCAGGGAAATGCTGATCTTATCAGCGAAACAGAGCTGGATGAGGAACAGCGTTTATATGCGGAATATATCAGCAGTAGTTCCGAACAGATGCAGTTATACATTCGGACGCTGATTGATATTTCACGGGCAGCGTCCGGCTATCAGCTTCACATGGAGGATATTGATGTGCTTTCCTATGTGGAACAGTTGCGGGGGCAGATCGATGCCCTGTGCCAGACGAAAAAAATCGGATTGCAGATGGAATTAGAACACTTGCCAGATGTACTGTCTGCGGATAAGTTGCTGTTAGAACGAGCGATTATGAATGTGATAAATAATGCAATGGATTATTCCCCGCAGGACAGTTCCATTCATATCTCGATAATAGGCGGTAAGCAGCATCTGAAAATCACGGTAACAGATGCTGGTCCTGGATTTTCGCAGGAAGATTTGCTGCACGCTAAGGAACAGTTTTACATGGCAGATCACAGCCGTAGCTCTAATATGCACTTTGGAATGGGTCTGTTTATCACAAAATCCATTGTCCAGCAGCATGGAGGACAGCTTGATTTGAGCAATTCCGAGAAGACAGGCGGCGCACAGGTTACAATTTCAATTCCATATTGATTTTATGGGTAGCTTTTAAGCTGCCCATTTTTCAAATCTTTATAAAATCTTCAAAATTGTATTTTACGATAATCCTATAAGAAATTGGTTGCCCACGAGGGCGGTATTATAGGAGGATATCGTTATGTCAATTTTTGTTATTCATAGTACCATGGGCTATACCAATTAAAAAAGCCTTGCCACTCCTCTGGAGGGATGACTATCTATCAGTATTCCATCGTTCTAACTATACCATTGAACTAAGTACAAAAAACGGAGCAAATAGTTGTGTAAGAGAGACTGAAAATAATAAATAATATTTTCTTCCAACCAGTTCTGTAATAAAATTAAACTTTAACGAGATTAAAAATGAGGGTAAAGGTCACAGAAGAATATTAATCTTTAAGGTAAGAAAGATATGTAGGTGTTACGAAAGTTTACAACAAAAGAAGGAGTTTTAGTTCTATATATAGCGTTTGGTGGTGTCGCAATTCGAAGTAGAATTGCGACACTTTTCTTTTTGTGGACAGAATTCTGGTTTTTAATCCTTTTTCTATGTGAGAGGGCAAGATCACCGCCACTCCGATTTGATTTCAAAAAATTCAGATCGGAGGTAAAGAAAGGTGATATTTCATAAAGCGAGTGAAGAACGGAAATGGAAACAATGGAAGGAACAAGAAGAACGGATTTTACGGGAATCTGGTGTAAGTGAGAGTGTGATTCAAAGACTTCGGGAACTGGATTGGCAGGATTTTAATACAGAGCGAAGATATTGGGAACATTTTTCACCAAATCAGGAAGAGCTATATACCAAAGAGCTGGAAGAGCAATCTCCTGTGGCACTCACGATCCAACAGTTACTTGACAGCGTGGAAAATGAACAACTGCTGCAGATTCTTCTGGAATCGGATAAGAAAACCTTGCAGATTTTACTGCTGAAGATGTGGGGATTTTCTATCCAGGAGATTGCAGAGCAGACAGGTATCCCGAAAAAGACGATTTATACACGAATGGATCGTCTGAAGAAAAAAATTAAAAAATTTTTGAAAGGGTGAAGAAAAAAGGCGGTTTTCATCGGCTCTATATATGAAAGGGGTAATAGGCCCTCGTTCCTTGACAACCGCATACCAGCATTACAGGTACGTTCCCAAAGATAGAAGCGTGACAGTATAAGCGCCAGGACGGATGGGGGCAAGCACTGCAGGATTGTTATGACAAGGTCTGTACCAAGACTAGGGCGGATCATTTCGTAAGAAAACTGTCAGTGCCTGTTCTCATTCTGAGCGAGTCCTTATAGCTGTGAATGGACTTTCGCAGGTCTTTCGCCAGGATCATCTGCGGGGGATAATGATACGAATTTCTTCCCACAAGGAAGAGGATGGACTCCAAGTTGTAATCAGCAAGACTTTCAGAAAATCTGCGAGCGATGCGAAGCGAAGCATCCGCCTGTAATGTTCCCTGCCATAGATGTGGTGCGGCAGCCGGGGAGTCGAGGACAAATACGGTGCTAAAGAAAAAACGATAAGAAATCAAAAAGAGTGTGTCGTTGATATCAGATATATGCGGCTGTGGGAGATCCTACAGCCGTATCCTTGTGGTATTAACGTCATGCGGAAAGAAGAAACAATATGTTTTACAAAGTTGAATATCAAAAGAGAGCGCATCAGGAAGTAGAGAAGATTTTCCGGGTGCTGCTTCCGGAACAGGGACTGGCGGTCAGGGAAGAACAGATCCGCTTGTGCCATGAAATGTTAGATACCTTGCTGGGAGAAAGAATTGCGCTGTGTGACGCAGGGGTAGGAATTGGCAAGACGTATGCCTATCTGGTAGCTTGTGTGTTGATGCGGAAATATTCCATACTAATGGAACGAAACAGCCTGCCAAAACAGCATCCGGTGGTAGTATCCACTTCCAGCATTGCCTTGCAAAAAGCGATCTTGTCCGAATATGTTCCGTTTTTATCAAGAGTTTTGGTAGAACAGGGCATTATTCAGACACCACTTCGGGCAGTGGTACGGAAAGGAAAAGAACATTTTGTCTGTGATAACAGGCTGGAACAAAGAATCGAGGCTATCCGTTACAAGCAGAAGAACGCAGTCCAAAGAGAAGCACTGCTGTCTCTGCGGAAACATTATGATATGGATATCGTAAAGGATTTGAGTGGGTTTGACAGAAGGTTGGTGTGTGTGCCGAAGTTCTGTCCAAGGGAATGTCCAGGCAGACAGATGTGCCGCTATCAGAGGTATCTGGAAGAATCCAAGAAACAGGATGTGTTCCTTCAGATTTGTAATCACAATTATTTACTGGCAGATGCATTCCACCGGAGGGAAGAGTATAAACCATTGCTGGCGGATTACCGGGCTTTGGTAGTGGATGAAGCGCATAAACTTCCGGAGGCGGCTAGGCAGATGTTTGGGAAGAATTTATGTATGGATGATATCCGGGAGATTGCTTATTATCTGGAACGGGAACATCAAAATGTGGAAGCCCGAACTTTAAAAACCGGGATGTATAGTATTTTTACGATTATCAGGGAAAGTCACATGTTTTCCCATGGTATAAAGGAAAATTTTCAGTTGACCGGAGAATGCGAATTTTGTTTATGGGAGGGAATCCAGATGATTGAAAGAATGATGGAACAGCTAAAAGGAGTAGTGCCAAAGTGGGTGTTAAACAGGCTTCAGGAGGCAAAAGAAGTACTGGAGTGTTTTTTACAGAAAAATTCTAAGTATGTACTCCATCTGCGTATGGATAAAGAAAAGATTCCGGTCTTATGCGCAGCCAGCCGGGAGATTCCACAGCTCTTGCGGGAAATGCTTTGGGATCGGGAGCAGGCACTGTCTGTTATTTTGACCAGTGGAACTTTGAAAGCAGGAAAAGGATTTGCACGTACTTTGCAGATGACCGGACTGGAAGGACGTACAGATGTACAGTCTTATGTGGCAGAATCCCCGTTTGCGTATGAAGAAAACTGTCTGTTATATCTTCCAAAAACTTTGCGGAAGTGTAAAAGGGGAAGCAGGGAAGAAGTTGAGATGGTGGCAGGCCAGATCCATTCCCTGATCTGTTCTACTTACGGGCATACGCTGGTCTTGTTCACTTCCTATACATTGATGGGAAGCGTGTACCAGATATTAAGGGATGGGATTCCCTTTCCGATGGTAGAAGTATGGAGACATTCCCAGGAAGAGATCCTGCGGTTTAAGACGATGGAGAATGCGGTGCTGTTTGCAGCCGGCTCCTGTTGGGAAGGGGTGGACTTTCCGGGGGATATGGTATCTTCGCTGATTATTGTGAAGCTGCCTTTTGCAGTGCCAGATCCTATCAGCGAGGCGGAGAAAGAAACCTATGAATCATTGGAAGATTATATCCAGGCGATCATTGTGCCGGATATGCAGAAGAAACTGCGGCAAGGGTTTGGACGTGCCATCCGGACAGAAACAGATACCTGTGTGGTTTCTATTTTAGATTTTCGGGCTGTAAAAGGCGGAAAGTATCATGAAGATGTGATGTGTGCCCTTCCACCCTGTCAGATGGCTGAAGAATTGAGAGAGGTGCAGGATTTTATCCGCAGCCGGAAAGGCGTGGAATATTATCTATAACAGGAAAAATCCCCTTTCCAGCCTTGTTGCTTGTGCTTCATTTTTGGACATTTTTACAGGAAAAGTTTAGTACAGTTTTTGAGGTGGTTTTGGAGGGATTGTTGGTATTGATGAATAGCTATTTTGGCATGAAGTGGATATACTGTGTATAGCGTTAGAGGAAAGGACGGTGAGCAAAATGGCACGATATGCAGTGGAACATATCTGGGAAGGGAAAAAGGAGTATTTCTTGATCCGGGATCACCAGAGCTGGCAGATGGTGCTGCTTCCGTCAAAATATCTGACGCATTTGATCAGAGCAAACCGTTCCCCGAATACTGTTGGCAGAAGGGCAAAATCCATTCGGTTTTACTTGGAATATCTGAATGAAACAGAATTGGAACTGTCCCAAGTGGCGGAACAGGAATTCCAGGAACAATATGAACATTATGTGGGATTTCTCCACTGGTTGAAAGCTGGAAATCATTTGAATGACAAGAAAGAGAAACTGCCAAGCAATAAAACCTGTAATGCGTATTTAAAAGACGTGTTCAGGTTTTTCTGCTTTTTAGAACTGGAAGCAGATATGGAAAGACTGAAGGTGTTATATTATGACAGCTTTACCACCCATGATTCTATCGGCGTGAAAAGAAAACTGCGGTTCCGGTCATTCAATGGATATCTGAAAGAGGAAGAACGAAATGTCCGTCCGGCAGAGCATAATGAGATTTTAGAACTTTTGAAGCAGTGTACCAATTGCAGGGATCAGCTTCTTATCATGCTGCTGGCAGAGACAGGATACCGGATCGGTGAGATTCTAGGTGTGAATTATACCAGGGATATTGATTATGAGCGACATACTATCCGGGTATTTTTCCGGGATGACAATGAGAACAGGGCAAGGGCAAAGAATGCCGCCTACAGAAAAGCTAAGATTAGTGATGCCACCTTTCAGTTTTTACTGTTTTATCTGTCAAAATACCGGGAACTTCTGCAGCATCAGCAGATGTTGTTTGTAAACATCGAAGGGGAGACGAAAGGGAAAGCATTGCAGGTGGATGCGGTCTACCGAATGTTGGAACGGATGGAGAAAAAAACGGGTATCCATACGACACCCCATATGTTGCGGAGATATTTCGGGAATATGAGACGGGATGCCGGATGGCCGCTGGAAATGATCAGTGAGGCGTATGGACATAAACACACCGACACGACCATCAAATATCTGAACATTGTAGATGACCAGCTTATGGAAGCCAGCGACCAATATTATGCAAAACATTCCGTACTTTATGATGTGGAGAAACTCCTGTAGGAGGTGAAGGACATGCCCGCTTATCAATTATATGTATATGAAGATCAGAAAAAGCGGGAAGCACTGGAACAAAAAATCTGTGAGCAGGTGGATGCCTGTACAGAGATAAATGGAACAATACGAAACCGGGTAAAGAAGTTCCTGATAGAAGCGGGAATTACTGATATTTCGGAGATGAATGCAGCCCTAAGAGTCCGGTATGAAGGGTATTTGGAAAGAAATGAAATCGTTCATGTACCGATTACTTGCCTTCGGGGATTCGACAGAATTTTCCTCCATCGGATGAAGGAAGAACTAAAAACGCTGGCAGGACAGAGGAAATATACTACAGAGTATCGTGATCAGTGGATGTGCCTTACCCATTATCCGGAGATTGAGATAGCGGAATCTTTTCTGGCAAGCAAAGACGGAAAGGAACTGTTGTGGGATTTTACACTGGGGTGTCCGAGAAATTTGAAAATGCAGATTTTTACGGTATTGAAAGTGGTGATACATACCTACGAAGGAGAGATGCGAAAAGAGAAGCTGCTGGCACTGCGAAGGTTTTATCAATTTTGTGTGAAACATCAAGTGGCTGATATTGAAACCATGACACTGGATAAAGAACAGCAGTTTGAACAGGAACTTGCGGAAGAGTTTAAAGGGAGAAAGAAACGTACTGTATTTGGCATCCTGAGAACGAGCAGAAAGATATTGTTTATACAGGCATCAGAAATTCATTGGCAAGCAAACGTGTGGTTTTTGGAACGCTTCCATTTTTCTAAAGAACGGATGAACCCCAGCAAACCTATAGAACTGGTGTCCTTTAAAGAAGTGACAAATTTGGAGAATCAAAAGATTTTGCAAAAATATTTGCGGTATCTGTTTGGAATCACAGATTTATGCATCAGCACCATCCGAATCAAGCTACTGGAACTTCGTACATTTCTGGTACATTTTAATGGAGAAAAAAAGCCGATCTATGAAATGGAAGCAGAGAAGATCCAGAAATATCTGGAGGGCATCCGTAATCAGAATACACGTGAAGCAACAGCCAATGGGCGGATTTTTATGATCCTGCAGTTTTACAATTTTCTCGTAGTCAAGAGGTACTTGAAAAAGATCCCCTTCCGGCATGAATATTATCTTCAAAAAGAAGTGCGTGTCCACAATGACCGCAGCGTACCAGAAGGAGTATATACGGAAATTTTGTCTAAGCTGGCAGAATTCCCAGAACATCTCCGACTGATGTTCCTTCATCTATGGTGTACCGGAATCCGGGGAAGCGAAGTGTGTACCCTGACAGGTGATGGTTATGAAGAAAAGGATGGAGATTACTGGCTGAAGGTCTATCAGGTAAAAATGAAAACTTATAAGCGGATTCCCATTCCGGAAGCATTGTACAAACTGGTACAGGTGTATAAAAAGAAATATCAGATTGGACCGGAAGAATATCTGTTTCAGAATCAGACAGGAGGCGCTTTCCGGTATGGAACCTTCCGGTATCAGATGCTGAAATACTGTGAGAAATATCAGATCGCAGATGGGGAATACCTTTTCAAATCCCATGATTACCGTCATAACTTGGCTACGCTGTATTATGATAGCGGGATTTCCCTCCAGGCAGTGCGGGATTATCTGGGGCATGAATATGAAGAAATGACTAGACAGTATGTGGATTATATGCCAAAGAAACTGGAAAAAGCCAGTGAAGCATACTTCCAGGAAGAAACCCACAGCTTTGCGGCGGAACTGATGAAAGGAGAGTTCCATGGATGAAAAATTATATCTAACAGATTTGAACTGCTATGCAAGAGCAGAAGAGAAGCAGAAAAAGAATGTAAAGGAATCTCATTGTTTTGATTTAGGACTGCTTCCAACAAAAGGACTTCAAAAAGAATTCTGTTCATTTATTGAGGAACGAAGTCAACAATGTGCTTTGACAACGATGATACAAGAACGAGCGACCTATCAGAGATTTTGCATGGTGTTGAAGGATAAGCATATCCGGGTAGAGAGTTTACAGGAACTTGAATGGAAGCAATGGCTGTTAAAAATCCGGAGCTGGCTTCTGGAACATGGACAGAAACTGACAGTACCGGGAGTCAGCGTATATGGGAAAGAAAAGACATTGCCATCGAGTCTCATCACGTATGTGCGTAAGGTATATCAATTTACAGAAAAGGAAGAGGAACGGGATGAGATTGAGAAAGATATCTGGAAATTAGAGAATCTGGACATTGCCTATAAAAAGAATCCGATTAAAAATGTGCAGACTTTGAATTTTACAACGATTATCCAGGATGACTTGCGGGAAGAAACAAAAAAGGCAGTTTATGAACATTTACATCATGAAGCGATTGCAACGATCATCAAAGAGCTGACAGCCATCCGGAGGTTATCCAAATATCTGAAAGAAACATATCCCCAAATCCATTCGGCAGAAGAACTAAATCGGGAGTTGCTGGAAGAATATCTGACGTACCTTGCAACAGAAGCAGAAGGTGTGAACAATTACCGAATGGATCTGACAAGACTCCGAGGGATACTGGAAACCATCGGGAAGTTATATGGATATTCGCATCTGGAAAGTATATTCCTGACCAGTGACCTTCCCAAACAAGTGCAGCCTAAATTGAAATCTTATTCAGACAGTGAGCTGATTCGTTTTAATGCAGCGCTTGCAGAACTGGATGAGCAGATTGAGCGACTCATGATCATTCACCAAATGTTGGGGACAAGAATCTCCGATACCTTAACTCTTCAGAGGGACTGCCTATATCGGCAGAATGGGCATCCTATGATTCAGATCAGGCAGATGAAAACACACACATTTATGAAACCCATTAGTGCAGAATTGGAACTACTGATTGAAAAAGCAATTGAGTACACCGAGAAAATGTATGGAGATACGATTTACATTTTTGTAGATGAGAAAAATACCCGGAAACCTTTGCAGTATAATACCGTTCAAAATAGAGTGATGGCCATCATTCAGAAAAAAGATCTGCGAGATGATAACGGCGAATTATTCGGCTTTGGAACACATATGTTCCGCCATGTATATGGCATCCGACTAACAGAGATGCATCTGGATGATTGGACCATCGCAAAACTACTGGGGCATACATCGGTAAAGAATGTGAAGTTTTATCGAAAGATGAGTCTTCAGATCATTGCAGATGAAACAAGAGAAATCAGAGCAGAGATGAGCCGGATGATCCGGGCGAACTTGGCAGGATGGGGGAAAGAGTATGAGCAAATATGACAAGATGCTGGAAATAAACCATAAGCAGAGCATGGAGAAGATTCAGAGGGCAAAATTGGCAATTCAGGAGATGATTGAAGAAGAGGATAAAGTAACAGTCCCCAAGTTGATGCAAAAGACCGGACTGTCCAGAGGATTTTTTTATAAGAACCCGGAAGTACGAAAAGCAGTAGATCATGCCTTGCAGCTACAAGCAGGTATGGTAGATAAAAGAAGAAAGATTTTAGATATGGCGATGGACAGTCGCATCCTGCAATTAGAACAGCAGGTAGCAAAACTAAAAAGAGAAAATGAGACATTACGGAAAGAAAATGAAGCAATGCGAAAAGCATTGAATAAAAGAGACTTGAATCTGATCAAGAATTTTTAATGAAGAAGAAAATAATCAGCGATTGGCAGGGGCGAGAAGAACGTGCCTGCTGGTAGTTGTTGAAATAAAAAGGTATTGTTGATGTTTAGATTGTGTGAGACAATAGAGATGTTAATTATATTCAGCCATAATTGGAGTTCATGATAAAGGAGAATACAATATATGAAGAAATATGTTCAGGAAGCAACGGATATAAATATCTGGACATCCATAAAGAACAATACTTTTGAGAGAAATAAAGATATAAAAGAGTTTATAGATGGGTTAGAACTCATAGATGAAAGTGCTTGCATTAGCTTGGATGCGAAATGGGGAGATGGAAAGACATTTTTTGTCCGACAGATTGAAGAAGTGCTAAAATATGTGTTGGCAAATCAACGGGCAGATGAAGAAAATCCGATTGAGAAAATTCCATCTTATGAATATTTGAAGGACAATGAAATGATGGCTAAAATAGATTTGAAGCATTCTTATTTGCCAATCTATTATAATGCATGGATGTATGATAATCATAGCGATCCACTTATGTCCCTGTTGTTAGTCATGACAAAGACTTGCAAGGGAGTTTATGATACGAAAATAGATTCTGAAAAAATTAGTGAAAAACTAATAAAAGCATTGTCAACGTTACCTATTTCATTAGGTGAATTTAAGATGAATCCATTTACAGTAGCTGAAAAGCTACAAGTGAAAAAGGTAGATATTTTATCACTTGTACAGACTGAGGAAGAAATCCGGGAACGAGTAAAAGGAATCTTCAATGACATTATTGTAGAAAGAGCGCAGAAACTGATTATATTTATTGATGAATTGGATCGCTGCAGACCATCTTTTGCCATAGAAATGTTGGAGAGAATCAAACACTATTTTGATGATGAGCGTGTGATTTTCGTGGTGTCTCTTAATAAGGAGCAGTTAATACATACCATAACAAGTTATTATGGAAGTGGATTTGATGCAACCAGATATTTGAATAAGTTTTTTGATGTGAATATAAATCTTCCAGTAATGGATCGGTATCAAAAACAGTCAATAGAATTTTCTGAACAACGAACAGAGAGAAAATATTGGTTGCATCAACTAGCGGAAGAGTTGAGTGACTATTATCACTTATCTTTGCGAGATAAACTGATTTACAAGAGTCGAATTGAATCAGTACCAAGTTCTACAGGAACATACATAAGTTCAGAGTCATATTTTATATCACTATTTGTAGCATGTATTATATTACTTGATATTATTGATATTCCAGAAAAGAAAAAATTTTTAGAGGGGAAAAGTACTTTTGTTGCAAGCGTATTACCAGAGTTAAAAGCTTACCAGAGATTTGTAAATAGATTGATTGGAGATGGAAATAGTACAGTTGAAGAAAGTCAATTTCAAAGTAATTGCGAAGAAGTTGTGAAAGTATATAAATATGCATTTGAAACAGAATCAGATGAATATTATGAAAGGTTTGAAATAAGCCGAGAATTAAAACAAAAATGTATTGCAGCAAGCAATGGACATAAGTATTATTAATATATAAAAGCAAGTGGGGACTTCTGGAAAGAAAAGATCTGCTTGCTTTTAACGTATAAAGAAAATGTACACAGTACACAAATGTACATACCGTTAAAGCCCCTATTTTCAAGGCATAAGGGGATAGGGGTACAGTTTACAGATGAACCGACAGGCAACCTTGATTCAAAGTCAAGCGAAGAGGTTATGAGTATGCTCAAAATGTGCAATCAGAGTTACGGACAGACTGTTATAATGATTACGCACAACCTCGACATTGCAAAACAGGCTGACAGAATTATCACAATAAGTGACGGTAAAATCGTTGAGGAGGGTTGATTATGAAACTTCTCAACAAGCTTACGCTTAAAAATCTGCGACTTAACAAGGTGCGTACAATTGTTACAATCGTGGGAATTATGCTCTCGGCGGCACTCATCACGGTAGTTTCGGGAATGGCACTCAGCGGACGACAGACTATGATTGACGGTCAGACGGAATGGTCGGGCAATTATGATGTTGCACTTGATATTATCGACACCGCAAAAATTGATAAAATCCGACAGAACCGTAATGTTGAAAATGCTTTTTATAAGGAAAGACTGGGATTTTCCAAGGCAACAGTTGCCGATAATGCCGAATACGGATATGCCGTTACCGCAATCAGCGAAAATGCATTTGACGGTTGCTTTAAGTTAAAACTTGAAAAAGGCAGTTTCCCGACAAATTCAAACGAAGCTGTTGTTACAGGTGCATTTAAAAACACTGACGGAAAAGATGTAAAAGTCGGTGATAAAATTACGCTTGAACTCGGAGTGCTTAAAGGTACAGACGGAAAGGTTCTTGGAGAAAGCGAGTTGCTTGACCTGTCGCCAAAGGGATTCAAAGAATCTAAAATAACCGATAAAAAGCAAAAGACATATACAATAACAGGAATTATCGAAAATCCGAACACAAGAGAGCTGAATCCTTCCTCCTGTTTCGAAATATATACCGTGTCTGATGAAAAAGCACCTGTCGAGGCAATCAGAACAAAGCATATGAATAAGCTGTATATCGCCTATACTCCTCAGAGCGAAGGCAATTATCTTCAAAATACAGCGGATATTTTAGGCTTTAAAGCTGATGATATGAATAATGTAAGCAGCGATGAAATTTCACCCGAAGATCAGCAGACCTCGGGAGTGAACGGATACAGCTTTAACACGACACTTCTCGCTATGAAAGGCTACGGCGGAAGTGAAGGTACAAATGTAATGATTTTCAGCCTTGCCGTTATTATCATTATTATAGTAATGCTTGCGAGCGTGTTTGTAATCCGCAACAGCTTTGCAATTTCAATTACCGAGAAAACGAGTATGTACGGTATGCTTGCGTCGGTCGGTGCAACCAAAAGGCAAATCCGCAGGAATGTGCTTTTTGAGGGATTCATTCTCGGCTTAATCGGTATTCCTCTCGGCATACTTCTCGGACTCGGTGTAAACGCAATTCTTATTGCAATACTCAACAGCGTTCTCGGTGATGTGCTGAGCGGTGCATCATTTGTATTTGTAACCCCTACAATTCCGATTATCTGCGCAATTGTTCTTTCGGCTGTTACTATATTCTGCTCATCATTCTTCATTGCACTTCGTGCGTCAAGAATCCCACCGCTTGTTGCAATCAGAGGCAATAAGGATATCAAGGTAAAGAATAACAAACCGTACCGCACATCCAAGCTTACCAAAAAGCTTTTCGGTGTAGGCGGTGAAATCGCCTCAAAGAGCCTTAAACGCAGTAGGAAAAAGTACCGCACAACTGTTATTTCAATTGTAGTCAGCGTTGCAATGTTCATTGCAGTTTCGGCATTTATGGACTACGGAATGACATTTACAGACCATTACTACGGCAATGCCGATTACAGCTATATGGTTGTCGGAATTGATTCAAAGCAGGCTCAGACAATTGAAAAAATGCCCGAAATCGAAAATTATCTGACAGTCGGTTTGCAGTACGGTTATGTGTCGGCAGATGTGCCTGTTAATGAATGTGGCAAGAACTTCCTTTATGATGAACCTGACGGTACAAAGTCATTTGGTGCAGAGTTTCTTGAATTTGAACACGATACCTTTGTTCAGATTTGCAGGGAATTGGAACTTGACTACAACAAGGTCAAGGGCGGTGTACTTGTGTATTCTCAGGTAACCCCCGATAACAGTGAGAGTGGCAACTCTTCCAAGCCAATGAAACTGTTCGGCAAAACCGCTCCGACAAAGTTTACCGTTCACGGAAATGATGATGAAGGAAACGCCTTGATAACAGGCAAATTAAAGGTTTCGTCAGTGTTTGATAAAATTCCAAAGTCGGCTGATTCTGTAATCGGCGAAGGAACAATTTTCGGTCAGGGATTGATAATCGGTGAACAGGGTGTAATCTCCCCTCAGCTTGGTGAACACGGATGCGGTATTACCCTCTATGCCAATACATCAGACCACACTTCGCTTACAAATCGTATTGAGTCTATGTCGGGTACAGGTGACTCGGAAAGCTATATTTCTATTTTTGACTATGAAGAAATTGTAAGACAGTTCAATGCCGTTATGCTGATTGTCGGAATATTCGTTTACGGTTTCATTGGTGTTATCTCGCTTATCGGAATGACGAATATCTTCAACACAATCTCAACCAATATGCAGTTGAGGAGCAAGGAATTTGCATCGCTTAAATCTATCGGTATGACAAAGAAAGAATTTAACCGTATGATTCGCCTTGAAAGCCTTATGTACGGCATAAAATCTTTGATTATCGGTATCCCTCTCGGCGTTCTCGGTGTATTTGCAATCTTCTCGGCATTTTCAAGAGGCAATGTTCCAATGAGCTTTGTATTCCCGTGGAAAGCGATTTTGATTAGCATTGCGGTTGTATTTGTTGCAGTATGGCTGATTATGAAATACTCAATTTCAAAGGTTAATAAGCAAAATATTATTGAAACAATCAGAAACGACAATATCTGAGCGTCATATTCAGCCAACAGACTCTATTTTGTTGAAATTTGTTGACAATAGTTTTACACTCTGTTATAATGTAGTTGTAACAACAGATACCACAATATTTTGTATGTTTTCATTGCTGACGGGCGGATTATTGATTTAATCCGCCCGAATTTCATTTTGGAGGACTTGTTGTGAAAATTCTTCTTATTGAGGACAACCGTGCAATTTCAAAAGGACTTGTTTACACTCTTGAACAAAACGGCTTTGAGGTTGCGTTGTGTGAAAATGCCGAATCAACCCTTAACTCTCTCGGCGGTGACTTTGACCTTTTTATTGTTGATGTGTCGCTTCCCGACGGCAACGGTTTTGAACTTTGTAACGAGATAAAAAGAGTGTGCGAAACCCCCGTGATTTTTCTCACAGCACTTGACGATGAGGACAGCATTGTAAAAGGCTTTGACCTCGGAGCGGAGGACTACATAACAAAACCGTTCTCAAGCCGTGAGCTACTCGCAAGAATTAAACGAATCACCAAGAAACTCGACAAAACTATGGCTATGAATTTTGGCGACATCAGCATTGACTTTGACAAAAAACAGGTTTGCAAAAACGGCAATCCGATTGTGCTTACGGCGCTTGAGTACCGCCTGTTTGCAATGCTTGCCAAAAACAGCGGCAAGGTGCTGACCCGTGAACAGATTCTTGAACGCATATGGGATTTGTCGGGGAATTATGTTGAGGACAACACGCTGACCGTGTACATAAAAAGACTTCGCAAAAAACTTGATACAAATATGATTAAAACCGTAAAGGGCCTTGGTTACAGGCTGGAGGTATAATGAAAAACACATCAAAATTTCTTGCGGTAATGCTTGCGATAACGGGACTTTTCTGTTGTGTCGTTGCAGTAGGCATCGGTGCAGGCTTTAATGCTGTTCGTGAAAGCACGGATAAAAAGATAATTGCCGTTGCGGAAAAAGTTAAGGAAAATTATCCCGACATTTCGGAAAAGGAGCTTGCTCAAATTTTGAACAGCGATACTGCCGGCATAAAAGGCGACTTTGCAAAGTACGGAATAAAATCCGACAGCGGCTGGGTTGACATTCAGAGCGGAAGTTATGCAACAATTACAATTGTGATTGCAACCGCAGGTGTTTGTGTGTTCGGAATTTTGCTCTGCATTGTGTTCATAAGATACTGTAAAAAGCAAAAGCGACAGCGACTTGAAATTGTAAAATGTCTTGAAAAAATAAACAACCGAGAGTACGACCTCGACCTTGACGGCTCAACCGACGACGATATGTCGCTGTTAAAGCAGGAGATTCAAAAAACAACGGTAATGCTTCGTGAGTATGCCGACAATTCAATGCGAGAGAAAGAAATCCTCAAAAATTCGCTTGCCGACATTTCACATCAGCTTAAAACACCGCTGACTTCAATTTTGATAACAACCGAAAATATCCTTGATGACGATGATATGCCCGTTGAAATCAGACGGGATTTTGTTATGGATATAGCGCATAATGCCCATTCGATAAATTTCCTTGTAAAAAGTCTGCTTACGCTCTCAATGCTTGATTCGGGAACTGTTGAATTGAAGTTTGGAGATGTGTCGGTTGAAAAAATAATTGACGAGTGCATTTCACGCACAGAGGTTCTTGCCGATATCCGTGATGTGAGAATTGAAAAAACCGTCAAAAATGATTTTAATCTTAATTGCGATTTTCGCTGGATTTGCGAAGCGGTTTCAAACATTGTAAAAAACTGTATTGAGCATACCAACGGCGGTTATGTCAGAATTTCTGCCGAAAGGAACAGCATGTATTCGGAAATCACCATAAGCGACAACGGATGCGGAATCAGCCCGAAGGATTTGCCCCACATTTTTGAGAGGTTCTATAAAGCACGAAATTCATCCCCATCAAGCGTCGGCATAGGTCTGTCGCTTGCAAAATCAATTGTTGAAAAAACAGGCGGATATATTACCGCAGATTCCAAACTCGGCGTCGGCTCAACCTTTAAACTCAGATTTTTGAATGTAAGACTCAGATAAGATAAAAATTAAAAAGCGAAAATTGCGGTCGGGAATAAAGTTTTGTTAAGTACAAATCTTATTATTCCCGACCGTATTTATGTAATTTTCGGCAGGGGGGCAATTGAAACTGTCTTTATAAATAAAAACAGAAGAGCGACAAGGGTAATTTTGCATAAAATTCCAGTGTAAAGATTGTGTAACTTGCTATTTTTACAAAATAAAAGGATTATGTGTAGTTTTTGTGAGAGTTTTGTGATAAAATCAAATTGTCTAGGGATGTTTGACCCTACGTTTTAAAAGCTTTGAAAGGAGTAATCAAACAATGAAAAAAAGAAGTATGAAGAGAGCGCTCAGTGCCGTTTTGACACTTTGTATGGCTCTCCCCGGTGCTTCCGTAGCATTTGGTTCGGCAAGTGCTGCAACAGTTTCCGATGACAGCAGCACATCTGCATCATCAACTGCCGCAGGTTCACTTGTTGAAGATGACGGCTTTACATGGGATAATGCCAATGTGTATTTCCTGCTTACCGACCGTTTTAAGAACGGAAACACCGCAAATGACCATTCATACGGCAGAACACTTGACAAGGACGGCAAACCGCTTGAGGGCTGGGATACAAACCCCGGTACATTCCACGGCGGCGACTTTGCAGGTGTTACTCAGTCAATTGAAGAGGGCTATTTTGACAACCTCGGTGTAAACGCAATTTGGATCTCAGCTCCGTATGAGCAGACCCACGGCTATTGTGATTCAGGTAAGGGCTTTGCTCACTACTCATATCACGGCTACTATGTTCTTGACTATACCGAAACCGATGCAAACTTCGGTACAAAAGAGGAGTTCAAAACTCTCGTTGACACAGCGCATGAGCACGGTATCAGAGTTATCATGGATATCGTAATGAACCACACAGGCTACAACACCGTTGCAGATATGGAGCAGTTCGGCTTCGGTACTCTCCTTGACGGTGCGTTAGACTTCAAATACAAGCTCACAGATGTAGGTGAAGTAAACGACCACATTGACTATAAAACATCAGAAGAAGACTGGGGCAAATGGTGGAGCAATGACTGGATCCGCAGCGGTCTTCCCGGATATACAGAGGGTGCCGGCGGTGATCTTACAATGTCACTCAGCGGACTTCCCGACTTCAGAACAGAGCAGACAAAGGATGTTACAATTCCTCCGATCCTCAAAACAAAGTGGACTCAGGAAGGTACATATGCTCAGAAGGTCGCAAAATACGGTGAATCAAACACAGTAACAGGCTACCTTTCAACCTGGCTTTCAGAGTGGGTTAGGGAGTACGGTGTTGACGGTTTCCGTTGCGATACTGCAAAGCATGTTGATAAGGCTTCTTGGAACCAGCTCAAGCAGGCTTGTGTTTCTGCTCTCAGAGAGTGGAGATCCAACAACAAGGGCAAAGCAGGTGCTGACTGGAAAGAAGATTTCTGGATGACAGGCGAGCATTGGGATCACGGTGTAGGCTACGACACATACTATTCCGAGGGCGGCTTCGACTCAATGATTAACTTCGCAGTTACAGGCGGCGGTGCTCTTGCAAGCGGTAGTGTTGCAAACACATATCAGGGCTATGCAGACAAGATCAACACAAAGGAAGGCTTTAACGTTCTTTCATTTATGTCATCACACGATGAAACACTTACCCGTGGCGATGAGAACACAATGCTTTACAATGCGGCTGCATTCCTCCTTCTCCCGGGCGGAGTTCAGATTTTCTACGGTGACGAAACCAACCGTCCTCTCTATCCCGGCGTTGCATTTGACGGTTACGGCGGATCGGGTCACGCACTCAGAAGTGATATGAACTGGAACGACATGGACAAAACTCTTCTTGCTCAGTGGCAGAAGGTTGGTCAGTTCCGTAACAAGCATGTATCCATCGGTGCCGGCTCAAATGTTAAGCTCTCAGCTACAAGCGGTGTTGCTTTCGGCCGTACATACGATAAGAACGGCGTAACAGATCAGGCAGCTGCAGTAATCGGCTGTAACAAAAATTCAAGCGTAACTGTTGATGTTTCAACTCTTTGGGAAGACGGCAGTTATATAATCAATACTTATGACAACTCATCTTCAGTTGTTACTGACGGTAAGGTAACATTCAACAGCGGTGTAAACGGCACAATCCTTATGGAAAATGCTGACGGTCAGCCGCTCGTATCAATCACAGGCGAGCCGAAGTTCTACGGCACAGAGCAGGTTACTGTTTCTCTTAAGGAATGCGACAGCGCAAAGGTTTCTGTTGACGGCGGTAACAAGTTTGTTGTTAAGGACGGCGACACATTCACAATCGGTCAGACAGCTTACAAGAACGATACAATCGAAGTAACTGTTGAAGCTACAAACGACAAGGCAACCTCAGAGGCTAAATTCACATTCCTCAAGCTCGGCGAAAACGACGAAAAGCCTACAACCAGCCCGACACAGAGCACAACTGTTCCCGGTCCGACAGCAAGTCAGACATCAAAGCTTACAATCAAGAGCACAGCAGGCGCTCCGAATGTTTACGCTTGGACAGGTGCAAGCACAGCACTCAACGGTGCATGGCCGGGTCAAAAGGCAGCAGCCGTTTCAGGTCAGGCAAACACATATGAACTCACACTTCCTGTTTCAGCCGACAAGTCATTCAGCGTTGTTCTCAACAACGGCAGCGGCTCACAGTCAGGCGATATCACAGGTCTTTATGACGGTGCTGTTCTCGAAATTCAGAACGGCAACTACACATCGGTTAAGACAGTAACTAAGGGCAACCAGCAGGGAGGCGGCGGCGAGCCAGAGCCTGCAGAGGGTTCTGTTTCCGTAACAATCAAGCCTTACAGCCCATCTGCAAGCTACAAAATCTATGCTTGGAATGATACACAGAAGCTCACAGGCGCATGGCCGGGCGTTGCTCTTACAGAAAAAGATTCTGACGGCAACTATGTTGTTAAGTTCGATAATGTTGACGAAGTAAGCATTATTCTCAGCAGCGGTTCAGGTCAGACAGCAGATATCACAGGCGTTAGAGACGGCGCTACAATCGAAATTACAAACGAAGGTTGTACAACATACAAGCTTACATCAAAGCCAATCGTTGTTTCACCTTATGAATCACTCAAGAAAGAAGCAAGAAAGATTCTTGCTATGACAGCATCAGACTACACAGCAGAGAGCTGGGCAAATGCTCAGAAGGTTCTCAAGTCAGCCGAGGCTATGATTAAAGCAGGCGAAGACGCTACAACAGCTGAAGATATGAATGCTATGATTGCAGACCTCAAGTCAGCTCAGAAGGCACTTGTACTTGCTCCTGCAACACTCACATATGCAGTTGCAGGCAAGAGCGTTGTATCAGGTGTTACAGCCAGCGCTGCAAAGGTAACTGTTACAGTTGACGGTAAGACATATACTGCTACTGCAGACGATGTAACAGGTGCATTCACAGTTGCAACATCAGCTCTCAAGAAAACAAGCACAATCAAGGTTGACGCAACAAGAAACGGTGTAAACGGCACATATTCATATGCTATGAAGAACGGCGACATTAAAGGCGGAGTTGTTCCAACATCTCCTACACTTCCGACACAGCCTACTACTTCAACTCAGCCGACTACAGCTACACAGCCAACAACAGCTACTCAGCCGACTGCACCTACACAGCCAACAACAGCTACAGAGCCGACTACTGCTCCTGCTCAGAAGCTCACAGTAAACGCTACTTCAAATTACTTTGGTTCTGCATCAAAGACAGTAAGCACTGACGGCAAGAAGGTAACTGTTCTCTACAAGCTCAACTCAAACATGGGCGTTGTTGACGGACAGTGGGCTGTTAAGTATGATTCAAGCAAGCTCAAATTCAACATGGCTGATAACAAGGCAGACGGCAAGCAGACAATCATGCCTTCACAGTCAAACCTTATTCACAATGCTTACAGCAATGTAATTAAGGGTATATTTACTAACCCACAGGTACCTACTCAGTACAACGGAGATACATTTATCTCACTCACATTTGAGGTTATCGGTTCAGGTACAGCAAGCGTATATCTTGACACACAGTACCTTACATTAGGTTATGTAAAGGGCAACAAGCTTAATCAGGCATCTGTTGTAAATAACAGCAAGGTTTGCGATGTAACAGGCATTGCAGGCTTTGAAAAAGTATCAGTAAACGCATCAACGGTATTTGTCGGCGATGTAACCCTTGGTGATGTTAACATGGACGGCGATATCACAGTTTTTGATGCAACCGAAGTTCAGAAGTATGTTGTTCAGCTCGTTGCATTCACAAACGACCAGTTTACTGCTGCCGATGTTGACCATGACAGCACAATCACAGTTAAGGATGCTACTACTATTCAGAAGTTTGTTGTAAAACTCATCAGCAACTTTTAATAAGTTTTAAAGCAATTGACATATCGTTCCGTTTAGTCGATATAGTAAGGAATGTCCCTCACAAAATGTGAGGGACATTTTTTGTACAGTTTTTTAAATAGAAAATGGCAGACAACCGTGTGATTGTCTGCCATTTTTTCATGATGAATTTAAAATTACCAATTATACTTTTACAAGAACCTTTGTAATTTCGCTGATGTACATTTTATGGAAGTCGTTGTCATACCACTTGTCAACGCTTTCACGGTCGGTAATGCTTTCGGCATTAAGACTTTGTGCGTACATTTTTTTGCATTCAAGAACAAGCTTTGCCTCTTCAAAATATACAGAGCCGTTTTCCGTAAACGCAGGAGTAAGACCTGTTTCCTTTACCTTGTCATAATCCTTACCGCTCTTTGAACCGCAGAATTTGAGGGCATCTCTGTACTTTTCATCAAAAAAGCTCATTGTATAGCGGTCGCCGTTCTCCATAAACGCAAATGTATATCTCTGCGGACGAATAAAGGTGAATACAACGGGCTTACCCCACATAATGCCTACACCGCCCCAGCTTATCGTCATTGTGTTGAATTTTTCCCTGTCGCCTGCCGTAACAAGCGCCCAGTCGTCACCGATAAGCTTAAACGGACTTTCAACAATTTCTTTCGGAGTTATCTCTTTGAATGCTGACATATGAATCTTCCTTTCAACAATTGTGTTTTATATAATATGCTTTCAAAATTCTATTTTGAATAGACTGCATCATTTTTTGCCAGAAGATAGACACAGTATTGATTCATACTTATGCCCTCTTTTTTTGAATGTTCGGCAAGTGAACGGTGCAGACTTTTCGGGATTCTCAGCTTGAATTGTCCCGAATATTCTTCAAGGCTGTCGGGTTCGTGAATTACAACTCCGCTTTCAAAGGCGGCTTCAAACCAGGCTTTTTTAGCGTCCTCGGCATTAGCAACAGCTGATTCTATCGTTTCTCCGCAGGTTATGCAGCCGGGAAGTTCGGGGAATGATACAACAAAACCGCCCTCGTCCTTGTCCTCGACAATTTCCATACGATATGACATTGCAAGATAATCGTTAAGTGTTTTCATCATCTTTCGCCTCACCTTCAACAATTTGTCTTACCATTTCTACATACACCTTTTTGATAGGTTCGTGTTTAGGTATTGTTATCGGCATACAACCCGATTTTCTGAATGTGTAGTGACTGCTTCCGCCTTTCGGCGCATTCATAACATACCCGTAGCTTTCAAGAACTTTTCTCAGTTCATCAAAACGGAGGTCTTTCGACAGCGAACAGATACGCATTATTAGTTTATCCCATCGTGACATCGTAAATACCTCCTGATAATATTATATATGGTATCACATACGGTGTCAACAGGTTTTTGAAGTGATTTCAGCGGTTTTCACAAAATAAAAAATATGCAAAATGGGTGTATATGTATGTATGAATATGCATAAATGGATGAATAAAATGAATATTCATTTTTTGTGCATATATGCATTTTTCAGAAATTTCGAGGGGAATGTGACATATCAACCGCCAAAAACACCGATAATACAGCGAAAATAAAGCAGATTTCGGTCAATTTGTACCCAAAAATGCAAATTTGAAAAAACATTGAATATTTATTCAAAAAACACTTGATTTTTTGAAAACAGAGTGTATAATGTAAGAGTAATAAAAATTAATTAAAGGAAACACCGACATAAAGTGTTTCCAAATTCCGGAGGAATCAAAAATGGCTGACAATAAGATTAAAAAGGTAGTTCTTGCATATTCAGGCGGTCTTGATACTTCAATCATCATTCCGTGGCTTAAAGAAAACTACGACAACTGCGAAGTTATCGCTGTTTCGGGTGATGTTGGTCAGGGTACAGAGCTTGACGGTCTTGAAGAAAAGGCTATCAAAACAGGCGCATCAAAACTTTACATTGAAGACCTCAACAAGGAATTTGTTGACGAATATATCATTCCCACAGTAAAAGCAGGTGCTGTTTACGAGGGCAAGTACCTCCTCGGCACATCTTTTGCCCGTCCTATCATTGCAAAAAGACTCGTTGAAATTGCAAAAGCCGAAGGTGCTGACGCAATTTGTCACGGCTGTACAGGCAAGGGTAACGATCAGGTTCGTTTTGAACTTGCTATCAAGGCTTACGCTCCTGACATGAAGATTATCGCTCCTTGGAGAACATGGGAATTCAAGAGCCGTGAAGATGAGATTGAATATGCTGAAAAGCACAATATTCCGCTCAAGATTAACCGTGAAACAAACTACTCAAAGGATAAGAATCTCTGGCACTTGAGCCACGAAGGTCTTGACCTTGAGAATCCTGCAAACGAACCAATGTACAATAAGGAAGGCTTCCTTGAACTCGGTGTTTCACCTGAGCAGGCTCCCGATAAGGCAGAATATGTAACTCTTACATTTGAAAAGGGTGTTCCCACAAAACTTAACGGCGAGGCTATCGACAGCGTTGAACTCATTAAGGAACTCAACAAAATCGGCGGCAGAAACGGCGTCGGTATCACAGACATCGTTGAAAACCGTCTTGTTGGTATGAAGGCTCGTGGCGTTTATGAAACTCCCGGCGGTACAATCCTCTATGCTGCTCATGCAAAGCTTGAGGAAATCTGCCTTGACAAGGACACACTCCACTACAAGCAAAATGTTGCCAACGCTTTTGCAGAGCTCGTTTATGACGGCAAGTGGTACACACCTCTCCGTGAGGCTCTCTCAGCTTTCGTTGACAGCACTCAGGAGTATGTAACAGGTGATGTAAAACTTAAACTCTATAAGGGCAACATCATTGATGCAGGCGTAACAAGCCCGTATTCACTCTATGACGAGGAAATTGCTACTTTTGACGAAGATCAGGTTTATGACCAGAACGACAGTGCAGGCTTCATCAACCTCTTTGGTCTTTCACTTAAGGTA
>ENA-OPXG01000586-OPXG01000586.1-human-gut-metagenome-genome-assembly--contig:-NODE-586-length-24323-cov-4.053816_pt1 | contig 24323 bp, 38 predicted proteins | sample MGYA00241519_ERZ502030 | MGnify/ENA primary metagenome ERZ502030 (study PRJEB25962, sample SAMEA2041937) | human gut metagenome | biome: human gut; feature: human-associated habitat; material: faeces...
ACGGGTATTCTCATTACAACCTACTTTATTCCAACAGGCGAATGATGATATGCTCAACTATGACAAACGAGGTTGGGGTATGGCGGAAGCATTGAGAGTAATTAGTAATGCAGCGCATAATTACTATCTTCAAACTATCGCTACAGCTGCTGCAGAGAATAAAGTTACCATGTCAGGAACAGAATATTTCGCTTCTGCCGGAATGTTCCCCGCCAACACTAAAGCTGCCGGAGAGATAAAGAAAATTACCGTTGCAGATATATTGAACCTCAGTTCTTTATTCCGTAATCAGAATTTCAATTTCGATTATGAATATCCTGAATTGATATTGGATTCGGTATATTACAACCAATTGATTGCGGATTCTTCATTTGTCAACTTGCTGAACAGACCGACAGAAAGCATCCGGCCAATGGGTACTACAGCATATAATTTCGAAATTCATGCACGTTCAATCACTTCTTTATGGAACACGGCAACTTCTGCTATCGTAGACCCGAAATTATATGGTATTCCTTTGGAATCTAACGGTAATATTCCTTCATCATACACTCCGCCTACGTTGGCAGCTACTGCCTACGGATTGGGTATCGGATTTTTCCCGTCACAGGTTATTATCGGTATCGGTAATACTCATGTACACATGGTACAAGACCCGACCCGTTACGGTTGGATGTTCTCAATGGATTTCCGTACAGGTTGCGGTGCAGCCCGTGAGGACGGTGTAGGAACTGGATTGATTGTACCTGCTGCAAAATCTGCAGGATAAATATTATCTTACTTAGTCACAGAAATGTGACTAAGTATATTATTTCACGCACAAAAAACAATTATTATGAAACCAACTAAATTTGAAGATTCTTTCTTTGTAGAACTTCTTGCTTTTGTCACTGCTTTCGATACTTTATATGTTACTTCTGACGGGAATATGTTCCGTACAAAAGTCGATGCGACTGACAGGTGCAAAGATACTTTCGAACGTTCTAAAGGTAAAAAGACTATGCAATGGGCTAAAATAACGAAAGACAATTGCCCTTTAGATAATGAAGCATTTACTTCTTTAATGGAAAAATATGTTGATAATGACGATGTTAAGAAAGTCGATGCCCCTGTAGTAGATATTGAAGCTGCAAAAGCTGAAATAAAAAAAAGAAAGAAGGCTGAAAAGATAATTAAAAATTAAATGTTATGGCTAAAACAGGTATTTATGTATCATTATCCGATAGCCAGATAGGCAATAACCAGAGCGATGAATCTATCGCTATGATTTTTGCGGATGCCCCTGCTATTTCAAGCACTTTTCTGCAAGATAAAGCCTATATGATTACCGGACTTCAAGATGCCACCGCTTTGGGTATTACCCAAGAATGGGAAAAAGGCCAATTAGATACATCCAAATCACGATTATACACACATATCGCAGATTTCTATGCCAATGCCGGTTCAGGGACAAAATTATGGATATGCGGTACTACATTTACGTACGGCGCATCCGGTTCGCTCTCACAGGCTTCGTTCTATTCCGGTAAAGTAGCGGATGCCGTTATGCAGACTGTAGAAAACGGATATGCTTTGCGACCCAGAATATTTATCCTTTGTAAAGGTGAAAAAGCCTCAACAAGTACAAAATATGCGGGTGATGCGTTGAATTGTGATTATGATTTAACGGATATTGCTGCATTCCAAACTTTTTTGGAGGATATGTCTAATAACAATTCCATTCGTATGTGCGGTATATATGACGGAGCTTTCCTTAATCCCAAAACTACTCCTATCGATGTCACGAAATTAACGGATGCGTCCCGTCTTAATGCTCCATTGGTAGGGTATAATATCACCGATATTCACGGTTACGGAATATCAAGTACAGGACATGTGGGTGGAATACTTTCCGGAAGGAACATACAGGCTTCAATAGGTAATGTCTCTTTGGGAAGCACAGTGCAAAAAGCATACTTTACTAATGTAAAGAATACTTCAGGGTCTATTACCTACCAATCCGGCACGCCGGTATCTCAACTTAACAATGCAAAGAATGATATTATCGGTGAAAAAGGATATGTCTTTTTGAGAACGAGACCTATGATTACAGGGCTTTTCTACAATGACGGATCAACATGTAACCTGTCTACAAATGCACTTTCTAAACTTGAAATGGTACGTGTAGGCAATGCAGTATGTGATGATGCCCAACAGTTCTTGACATTGTATCTTAATGTGAATATCCCGGTTGAAAGTGACGGAACAATCCTCGCTTCATACAAGTCGTCTATGTCTTCGGATTTTTATTCGAGATATATACAGCCTCGTTTGAATGCCGGTCAGGCTTCGGACATACGGGTTACCTTCTCTGAAAAGGACGGTAATTACGTACAATCCAAAGCGATACAATGTACAGTTGAAATATTGCCTTCTCCTGCTATGGAACAAGGATATGTAAATGTTTTTTATGTTTCATCTTTATAATATTATATCATGGATAAATCAGAATATATCGTAAGCTCTGCCGATGTGGATATATATATTTCTTTTGAAGGCGGGACACCTATAAAGATTGAAACCGGTGCTTCTATGAATTGGAGATTGTCGCAGTCCGTTAATCCCATATATGCCATATCATATAAAGACCCTATTTCAATAAAGGCGATAAACGCTTCATATACAGGGTCTTTGGATATACAATCCGGAGAATGGAATGCCATACTTAATAATTATGCAGCTACTCATACTAACCCGGTAGCTTCATTAATAAACAGTAACGTTAAGTTCTCTATTTCGGTGACTTACAATCATAGAAATCCGATCCAGCCTTATGCAGCTACTACTACATGGGCGAATGTCATTTTCTCTGACGAAAACGGGAGTATTACTGCTAACGATCCTCAAACAATAATAAGCCTTGAATTTCAAGGAACAGGTATTATAAGAAATACCACTGTATTACCAGCTACAACTAATTAATCTACTACCGGGAACTTTTTAATGGAGTTCCCGGTTAAAAAATCACACGCAAAATGAGAAATATTTTCGAATTGCCGAACTTAAAATATATGTCGGCAGTACCAGACCCTAAAACCTCTGAAATGATAGAAACGGAAAAAGAGGTTAATAACTTGCAGATTTTCAAACTTCAAAGGACTAACTTGACTCATTCTAAATTCGCATTCGGCCTTAACAGAAATGGGGATATGGATATGGATGCAATTATGGATGATGCTGTAAAATATGCCAAATTATGTATAGTAGACCCTAAATTAAGAGAGGAAATATCCAAAGACGCTTTCGCCTGTCTTACTATTTTCCAATCCGAAGAAGTTCAGAAGGATATAGCCGATTTTTTTATCATCATTTCTCGCCAAATGGGAATATCCGGAAGCGAGGGAAAGACTATTCAAGAATAATAGATGAAGATGTAAAAGAAATATTAAAAAGAGATTGCCTTTTTATTCAGAAATGTTTAATTTCACGATATTTCAATATCCCGATAGATCAGGTCACTGAAAGATTATCAGCTAAAGAGATAAGCGATTATGCTATTGGGGCGTATTGGATGATATATAACATAGATTTAGCTCCTTTTCACGAAAAGAAATGATATGAATTATTCTGTTGTTTTAGACCTCAAAGGGAATATATTAGAAAAGCTTAATTTAGTAGACGATAAGCTGAAAGAGATTAATAGAAAGGCGAGGAATGTGCGTGTGAATGGCGGAGGTTCAGGAAGTTTTTCCTCCTCTGCCTCACGCAATATTATAGATTCTAAAACAGAAAGAGGATTCAGATATTTAAACTATAAATTCAGGCATAACAAATTTTTCGATTTCTCACAGACTTTCCAGAAACTGGAAGATGCGGAAAGAGCCAGAAGAAGATTCCACCAGAATTTTTGGTCTAATGCTACGTCTATTTCAGGAGCAAGAAGAAACTTCGGGAATTTCCTGAATATGTTTAATGAGTTCTCACAAGTTGTATTGAAAACAATTCCTATTCTCCGACAATTTGTTACAGGGATGGGAGCGTTAATAGGGATTAATGCCATTGGTGTAGTAGGAGGCGGATTATTATACAAATTCGGGAAACGCTCTTTAATGGGGGAAAGCGTAACTACTGCAATTCAAAATACCGCAACCTATGATATGGTTAGGCTGACACGAGGAAGCGATTTTGAGAATATATATAAGAATGCTTCGGATATAGCCACAAAAACAGGGGCGAGTCGTTCAGGCACAGTATCTTTATTGAATACCTTATCAGGACTTACGGTAGGTAATACAAAATTAAACGATAGGGACGCTAATTTTTTCGCAAATGTGGCATCACGTATTTCTGCCGTATCGGGTAGAGATATGCAAATTGTAGGGTTGAACTTACAACAATTACTAACTACTTGGCAGGGAATAGATATGAAGGAATTGTTCAAGTCAGTTCCTTTAATAGAAAAATATGTATTCGATTTAAGGGCGAAATCAAAGAATAAAGGAGAGGATATATATAGTTTTATCCGCAATAATCCGCAAGCTCTTATAGATGCCTTCGCTAAATTTTCAGAATCCTATAATTTACCTGACGTGGCCGTAGCAAGAGGAAGGGTGGCGTTATCGGAAGAAGAATTATCTATGTCGAAAATGAAATCCCTTGAAAAATTCTATATTGCAATAGCCGATCTTTCAGTAAGCATAAATAAAGCATTGGAAGGACTATATGCTGAAATAGGGAAGATAGATTTTAAACCTTTATTGAATACTTTCGAGGATTTTGTAATGAGTATTATATCCATAGGAAGTTCCTTTGCAAAGTTTCTACAATCCGATGAATTTATAAGAATAAAGAATATTATTTCCAATGCAGCAAAAGGGGTTGTGGCCGGTTATGCTGTAGGAGGACCAATAGGAGGAGGAGTAGGAGGTATAGCCGGGACTTTGTATGGAGGATTAAAAGACCCGGATAAATATAGTCCTGAACAGAGAGCATTATTTTCTCAATTATCTAATAATTCTTTCCTGAAAAACAATCTTATCCGATTTGGGATAAAATCCACATCCCTATTCCGTGATGATGAAGGGAAATTGAGATATTCAAGTGTAAACAATGCTCCTACTACAATAAAACTTTCAAAAGATGAATATACTCAACTCATTAAAGAATTGAGTTTTGGATCAAAGAGATTAAATCAAATGGGGTTTGATCTTTTAAGAGGTGTAGGCACAGAACAGACTATAAAAGATGTTTTGGCCAGTATGGATAATTATAAGCCTAAAATACAGGGAGTTTCAGGTGATGAAGAAACAGGGAAACTTCAAAGCCTCACAAGGGGATCAAGAGCTCTTATAATAAATTTCAACAAGTCTATTGTTGAAATGATAAATAATATGCAACCCAACGATACGGAATCCTTGTTAAAGGAAATGGAGGAAGTTGCTGAAAATGCTGTTACAAGAGGGTTGCATATAGCTTTTAATAATGCTACATTAACGGCTTCAAGTCAATAATAGGATATGGAAGAAAAAAAAGATTATACAGCCAATAGTTCTGTACCGTCATTCGGGGAACTCGTATCTAATGCCGGAGCTTCTACATTAAGTAAGATAGGAGATGTAGTTCGAAGTGGGAATGAAGTTATAGATACTGCAAATAATCTTATGAAACTTACATTCTCGACTGTAGGTATAATAAGATCTGTAAGAGGCGTAAAATCCGAAGAAAGTAAATATTCTAAGGGTTTGGAAGAGAAAAAACGTTACGTTTCATATTCCGATAGATTATACAAGAAAGATGATAATTCCAATAAGGAATTATATAATACGAATTATGATTATATATTTCAATGCGGAGATTATTTCTTGCCACTTTCATTTAGTTTTTCCGTTTCCGGTACTACCAATATAGTAAAATCGCAATTGGTAGGAGGCATTCAGATACTCGAAAACACTTTCTATGAGCCTCAAATTATAGAAATGAGAATAAGGATGGAACGTAGGCAATGGGACGCAAAAACTGGGACAGATGAAATGTCTTTTATAATGCAACAGGATCGTTCTGTAGCCAGATTGGGAGATTTCTTGAAATACATCAGAAAAGATCAGCCTGTTTTTGAAGTATCTAATCCCTATATCACAAAAGATTTAGGTATAAAATATTGTACATTAACAAGATACAATATAATCCCCACGGAAGGTTCTGACATTACTATGATAAACTTAACCTTAATGGAAGTGGATTTAACAACACAAACATTATTTGTAAATTGATATGCCTAACTGCCGATTAAATTATTTTATATGCGAAAATGAGGTATGGGTAGAAGGTAGGAAAATACTCAACTTCGTATCTTTTGAATCCAACAATACAAGAGATCATCTTGCAGAAAGGGGAGAATTGAAGATACCTATACATACAGTAGCCAAACTCGATAATACCGGAAACATAATTACAGGTATGACAATAGTAGACTTGGCCAAATATAATATAAAAGTCGGTGCGCAAATACAAGTAAAAGCAAAATATAAGGATATAGCTCAGGTAGAATTCGGAAAACCGCTGTTGATATTTGACGGGTTCATAAAACAAATAATCTCCGGATTCCCTACTACTTTGATATTGGAAGATAGGGCTTTTATATTGAGATTCGGAAAGGTAAATAAAGAATGGGTTCAAAAAGCTCCATTAACAGAAGGGTTAGAATATTGCTGTAAAATAGGGAATGAGGCATTTTCAAAATATCGTGACAGTCAAGGTCTCACATCGTCTTATAAACCCTTAGCTGTTTCATCTGAAACGGCTACTTCTGAATTTAACATGAAAGTATGGAAGGGTGTATCTCCGTTTCAAGTATGCCAAAGATTAATGGATATGTTCAAAATATTTACCGGGATAGATAAAGAAGGAAATCTTTATATGGGTACAGGAAGTACGTTCCCGGCTAAAGAAACCATAAAATTGGACACTAAAGTTAATGTAATAGATAGGGACATAAAACCTGTAAACGGCATGTTTGAAGATTATTATGTCGAAGCTAATGCCTATATAAATGGCAAACGAGTTAAAGCTACTGCAGGTGATAAAGAGGCATCATCGAGAAGGATAAATTTAGGATATAAACCTATCCAGACAGAAGAAGGCCTTAAGGAAATAGCCATAAATGCTTGGAATGGATTCAGATCAACGACCAATTCCGGAACTATAACTACATTGCTTTATCCGGATATTAAAATGTTCGATTATATTGAATATACAGATAATTTGCTCCCTGAACTGAACAATAAATTTTATGTTATTGGAATAAGAATAAGTTTAGGGGCAAATGGCTACAGAAGAGTTTTAACGGTTACGGATAACAGGTTTGAATGGTAATATTATGGGACTGAAATTCGAAACAGCTATGCAAGAAATAGGGAATAGTCTTTCTATAGCTATTTCCGAAATGAGGCCTATATCCCTAATGTATGGAGAGGTTATATCAGTGAATATAGAGGAAAAAACATTCGATTTATCCACATTAGAGGATAGTGAGATAAGAGACATACCGTTAACAGGTGTTCAAGGTATTGAGACCTCTACTATCGTTACCCCTACAATAGGCTCACTTGTAATAATAGGATTTGTTCAGAATGATCCGTCACTTGCTTTCCCTATCCTTTTTACCCAATTGGATAAGGCGGACATTACAATAGGGAATTCTACCATTTCAATTACCAATGATAAGATTGTTCTTAATGGAGGGGATTCTCCTTTGATCTATATAGAACAGCTTACATCAAAGCTTAACGATCTTGTAAGTACGGTAAATAATATCATATCTACATTCAACGACCATACGCATGTTGTCCCACAAGGAACGAGCAAAACACCTTTGCCTGAAATAACTGGTACAGCGAATAATTTTGATGAAACGGATTATCAAGATGAAAAAATAACTCATTAATTTGTTTTTTTATTATTAATTAGTAAGTTTGTATAAAACAATATATATATGCAGGATATATATTTCGATTTTGATAATAATGATATAAAGTTTAATGAACATGATTTGTTTATAGCCGATCCATGTTCATTACAGAACGGAGCTATGTTCTTTTCTAAAAGCTGTGTAGACCTTAATAACGCAGGCAAAGGAATAGGGTTTAAAGAAATCGGGATATTATGCAATCAAAATGAAGCTAACAGACTTTCATCCGAATGTGTAGATCAACTATATAATGACGGGGCGCAATCAGCTAACATAAATATAACTGTTCTGGAAAATTTCGGAGAATATGAATATGATCTATCTGTAAAATATAAACAAGAGATAACAAATGAGTAGTTATGTTGTAAAACACGGACAGAATATATATGATTGTATGTTATGTATATCCGGAGATATTCAAGAATTGGATTTAATTCTTGAATTGAATGATATTACTACTTATACGCCCGACCTCTATGTAGGTCAGGTTCTAACCACTACCGGCATAAAGAAAAGTAATAATGAGGCTCTTTTGCGTGCAGAGAAATATCCTTTCGCCAATGAGTCCATTGATATTAACACTTTACAATCGAATATATCCGAAATATGGGATTCTTTGGATGAGATAAATAATTCAACAGAATATTTATCGTCTTCCGACAATATACCTTTAAGAGATAATAGTAATAACCTTTTATATTCTAAAAATGGCTAAAACTTTAAGTTATACATTTGATCAAATCGAGGCTGCATTAAAGCAATCGACAGACAATATAGTAAAATCCCTTTCAGCATTTATATATATTTTAAATGCATTAGGGAATACAGATAAAAGCGATGATATTAAACAAGCGTTTACCATATTTGGATTTACATTTGACGATCTGTATAATTATTTAACTACAGAAAATCATACTTTATACTGCCAAACTTTAGGAGTTCAAAGTGCCATATCTATAAATATCAGTGAGACTACTTTTAATTATAGTTTTATTTCTTATAATTATACTGGGGCTAATGAAAATGGTTCGATATTATTTAATGGAACTATTACAAGAGATTCATCAGATTCTAATTATAAACTAAGAGTTCAAAGAACAGACCTTAATTTGTCCCGTAATGTCCCTTCCTTAGTAGGTTTGTCCTCACAAGAAGAAATACAAGAATGGCTAACTTCGAATTTTAAAGACGCAGATGATTTAAAGAATGCTTGTAAAAGCAATCTATATATGCTATACAATGGAGTATATACTCCATTATATTTATCTACTAATACCGCCGGTACTGTCTTAAATATCTGTTATCACAGATATACATCAGTATATGATTATGGAACAATAATATATTGTGTATTACAATCCGGTACATTAAATATAACATCCTTTTTATATAAAAATGGAACATGTGATATTACTATAAATATTGATAATTCTATTTTAGAATATAATACAGGAGATAGTTATGAGAATATGAACGGTTGGCTATCAGACATTTTCGGCACTTATGATGACTCCGTTATAATGAGTACCCATGACGGTAATAGATTTACAATAAATGATAGTGCCGGACGTCTAACAGAGTGTTTGACATTTTGGGGTGAAAGTGTCGGAGGTGATAATGTCAAATGGACTATAGCATTCTTTGATTCAGGAATAAATAAGATATATAGTGAAGTTATAACTTATAATCCCACTTCTGGAACTATTAGAGTTGAAAAAACGAGTATATAATTATGGCTGGAGAATATAAAAATTCGATTATTGCTAATATCCAATCATTTTTTGGGTTTGCTAATCAAAGTGCGAGTGCATTATGGTATAGAATAGCCACTTTCGCAAGTGATATTATAGATATTATCAATATTGAATTATCAAATACTGAAACTATAATATCCGATGCAGCTTTAAATCATAGAGTGTTAAACCAGAGTTATTATGTAGATATAGCGAAGGAATATCAGGAAGGTGTAGACCTAATAGAAATAGATACTACATTGCATAAATTAGGATATGCACAAATAGATACTTCTAAACAGATCATAAAACAAGCGTCAGTATCTATTCAAGATAATTTTATTACTCTTAATGTAGCTACTACAGACTCAAATAATAATCTAATCCCTTTAACTCCCGATCAGCTGTCTTCTTTTTCTTCATATTTTGAAAATTTTACGGCATTCGGACTCCCGGTGAATATAAAATCAGAAGAAGCGGATGTAATAGAAATAGATAGTTCTCAAAATCTTATTTCTTATGATTCTGTTATTTCTTTAGACCAATTAAAACAGAATATTTCAGATAAATTAGATGAAATAGAACAGAATGTAATATTAGGGAATACCTATTATATTAATGATATTGTTTCTCAACTAATGGAAGTTGACGGGGTTATAAATGTGTATATAGGTAGTGTTAAGATAACAGCAGATAGTTCCACAACTACTACGTCAAATAAAATAAATTTAGTGTCCGGATATTTCAATTTTAAAGAAGGCACACAGAATACATTCAAGTATGAAGCGGTTTCGTGATTTCGACATATCTAAATTTATTTACCAAAGATTCAGGGCTAATTATTTGGTAGATTCAGAATGTAAATTGAATTATTTATATATTCTTCTATCATGTATGTTCTATCCTATAAAAATTTTATTGTCCCATTTTAATTCAAAGAGGATAGAATATTACAAAATAGCCGGATGTGGATATGGGAATTATGCGGTAAAAAAAGTCATAGAAGATATTTTCGGGGATAAATATCCTAATATAGTTATCCAATATGGGGATGATGGAGGCGGAAAGTTCTTTTATTCACAGTCTCAATCCGGAGCTAAATCTATATTTATTCCTTCTTTAGGTCAAGCTTCGGCAGATCCTTTCTATATGCCTAATCATACTACCTCAAAGGTAGTTAATATCATTATTCCACAAGAACTACAAAATAATACACAAGATTATTCTTATTTTCTTAAAGTTATAAGAGCATTATTATTATATGGTATAAACTATAAAATTATTATAGGATGAAAACACAATTAATGCAGGTAGATAAAACGTCCGGGAACAGAGTATATGCAGAGGATATACAATATAGTACTAATGTATATTCCGAAATATTCAGAGGAGGAATGGGAATAACAGGAAGTACGAATACCGGGATTTTTAAGTTATTCGGTCTTGCAGTCAATGATACCTCTGTACAAATAACAAAAGGTACTTTATTGATATATTATAACGGTTCTAATTCAGCCACTATTACCGATCCGGATCAAATAGCTGTATGTCGATATAATGGTAACGTCGTTACCATTAGTCAAGGCAGTAGTATTACTTTATATGTAGGATATAATGAAACACAAAGAGTAAACGAAAGCGGAAGTAATTATGTCGCTTATCGTGATTATTTTTTTCAAACCACTTCATTCTCCGGGTCAAAGCTGACTCTAAGTGTACCGGCAAATCTAACTATACCTGAATTAATGAAGCAATACGGGTGGAATTATCCTACACCTAAATCATTTACTTTTGATTTGCTTGAAATTCCAGTAGATGCTGAAGATATATTGACAGAGGCGTCTGTTGGCACTGGCCAATTGGCCAACTATTGCGTTACTTCAGATAGAATAGCCAATGGGGCTGTAGGAACGGATCAGCTTAATGTCAGTGAGGTTAACGGGATGTTCTTTGATTACACCATATCTAACATTTCGCAATTTGGCACTGTATTCAATAATATACTTTCGAGAGGATCATATAAAGTAAGGATTCTTGCAGGAGAATACAATATCACACAATCATACAATTTAGGCAATACTTCATCTAACAACAAAGTTGACATATATTGCGATCCCGGAGTAGTTTTAAATGGATTTTTATCTACTAATGTTCTTTCTAATTTTATTGTAACAATAGATTCCGGGTCAGGAGGAGTGACTTTACATGGAGGTAAAATAAATGCAATTTATCAAAGTGGAGAGACCACTAATCCTCATTCTGTAATATCAGGATTCAGCGGTATATATGATTCTATATTATGTTTACCACAGAATCCTACCACTACACAAACCTCGACTATATGTATAGCAAAGAGTTGTAATATTAATAATATTACAATAGATTTAATATCCACTTCTTATTCAAATACTCAATCGGGGAAAGCGGGAGTAATATTTAGAGAATGTAATAATATATCTAATATATTCATATCTAAACCTCAAGTATCTTCAAATAATCCTCCCTATATCAGGATATTCGATACTTGTAATAACATCTCTAACGTAAAAATAAATACGACTCCGGTAAATAAGTATATTACATTTTTTATGTTGTGTAAAAATGTGTCCAAAGTAGATATATCTATCTCTGGACAATTCCCGGTAAGCACAACAAGGTGGATTAATGTTTTTCAAACTACCAATAACATTTCTGATTTTAATATATCAGTAGATAATTACGGATATGATTCCATAAATAATGAGACGATATATTTAGTATATTTATGTAAAAATATAAGTTCAGGTACTATTAAATTAAACAATACAAGCTCTTCATATCTTACTCCTATGTTGAAAGTAATATATGAATGCATGTTTGTTCAAAACATGTATATATTAGGCGATACTCCACTTATAACCTATATAGAAAATAGTCATGGAGTAACAAATAATGTATTATATTCTGCCAATGGTGTAGGAGAAGTAGATGTATATCTGAATAGTTATGCATCATCAGATAATAGTACCAAGTGCGGTAATACCGCACTTGGGGGATTCAATTATTCAATAAAAGGATTACCATGATAAATTTAACATATATGAACGGTTTTGATGATATTAGAATTTTATTTGTAGGAATGTTTTCAGCGGTATGTTCTTTTTTCGCTCCAATAACAGATTATGTTTTTGCCCTGACAATCGTATTCCTGTTTGATTTCCTTGCAGGCTTGATTTCAAGCATATTGGTTAATAACGAAAAGTTCAAGTTCTCTAAATTTAGGAGGTGTTTGATAGACATTATGGTATATTTCATCATTATAACGAGCATTTACGCTGTGGGGAAATTTACTCATAAACCGGACGGTGCTATACAATGTGCCTCTGGAGTAATGTTCGTTATAATATATTATTATGCTGTAAACATATTCCGCAATTTAACACTTTTAATGCCAAATAACAACTCCATAAATTTCATTTATTATGTATTAAGCTTTGAAATACTCAGTAAGTATCCTATATTGAAAAGGTTCAACGAAATCAAAGATAAAAAGGAGGATAAATGAGCAAATATTTCAATATAAAAGAGCTTGTTTGTCCGGATGTTTATAACAAATTCGGGGAACAATCATGGATGTTCATAGATAACAAGTTAATAGAGACTCTTGATATAGTCCGGGAAAAGATATTATGTCGGCCTATGGTAATAAATAATTGGGCTTCAGGGGGAGGATATACCCAAAGAGGACTTCGGTGCAATATTTGCCAGCTTGTAAAAAGCAAAACAGATATAGGTAGAATATATATGTCGGCACATAATTTCGGGAAGGCTATCGATGCTACTGTGCAAGGGATGACGGCGGAAGAAGCGAGGAAACTTATTATAAAGAATCAAGTTCTATTACCTTATCCTATCAGATTAGAAGATAATGTATCATGGCTTCATTTAGATGTGTATGATATGAACAAAGGGAAAGTTTATTTGTTTAAAGTATGAAAACGTTGCCGGTAATAGTTGCATTTTTCTGTATAGGGTTTATCTTTGGATATACGGTAAGTAACAATCGCATTAAAAGACAAAATAAGCCCCAAAATGACACGATAATTACTTACGTGATAGATAGTGCCACATACACCGATAAAGTTGAAAATACGAAAGAATTTACGCATTATGACACGATATATGCCCCTATGATACATGATACTGTTAATCATAGGGACACGATATATATTCCTGTAAATATACCCATATACAATTATACATTTAAGGATAGCTTATATTTCATTGATGCAGAAGGATATAACGTTAAGATGAATAGAATAGAAGTTTATCCGAAAACAGTATATCGTAATATTGTCCGGACTGAATATGTAGAGAAATTTGAGAGAGATAAACTTTTTGGTATTGGTATTCAGGCCGGATATGGGTATAATATTTATGGTAAGAATTTCAGCCCGTTTATAGGGATAGGTATTTCATACAATTTCATACGATTTTAAGTTTCATTTTTTTTTCGAGTAATGCACGATGTCCCCAATTGTGAAATTCGGGGCATTTTTATATACAAAATATTATGAATAAGATAAATATAAAACCACTATCGATAAATGAGGCTTGGCAAGGCAGGCGATTTAAAAGTTCAAAATATAAAGTATATGAGGCTAATATTATGCTTTTATTGCCTAAAATAACCATTCCTCCTAAAAATTGGCTTATAATTTATTATGTCGGATATTCAAACGTTCAAAGCGATATAGATAATTTTGTAAAACCTTTTCAAGATTGTTTACAAAAAAAATATGATATAAATGATAGATATATATATGCTTATATAATTGAGAAACATATAGTTCCTAAAGGTGAAGAATATATACAATTTGAAATCATACATATAGATATAGAAGATAATAGGGGAATAAAAAAGCCTCTACTCTTAGAGGCTTTGCAGAATAATATGTGTTATAAAGAATGTTTTTAGATATGCTATTTTCACAAACCGCATATTGAGGAAACAAAACTAACGTATATATAGGCTTATATCCTATGCAAAAATAAAAATTATTTATTTACTAACCAAATCATTTTAACATCCTATCCATTTCCATACGGTAAAATTCCATTTTTTCCGTATAAGTAGCAAGCATATTATTCGTTGTTTCATCAAAACTGTTTAATTCAAAACATTTATTGATATAATCATAAATATTTTTTAATTCTTTTGATGTATCTGAGCACATCGATTCCCAATCTTTTATTACAGGGTCTTGATCTATAATTGAATTTTCTAAGAATTGGTCGAATGTATGAGAGGGTATTTCATTATATTGGACGATTCTTTCAGCGCATTTATCTGCTAATTCATTTAATACGTCAGCTATTTTATCGAAAGTTTTATGTAAGGTTATGAATTTCTCACCATATACTAACCAATGTCTACCTTTGATATTCCCGTATGAACATTTTGCAGAACATAAAATTTTATCTAAATTGTTTATTTCCATAATAGTATATTTTAAAATGATATATCATCATCATTATTATTTGGTGCATCGTATTCTTTAAAATCTAAAACCTTACCACTCCCTATAAATATTTTCGGTTCTTTCCTTTCCCACTCTTCTTTTGTTTGCGAAACATAGATTGTATGTGTATTACCGAATTTATCTTTATTTCTCATCCTAACGATAGAAAGATTTAACCCCGTATCTTCTGTCCCGTCTCGCCTTGTAAAATGTTTCAATTTACTTTCCGGGATATTTGCAAAAGTAATATTGCATTTTAAAATTTTCGTTCCCATATCACAAATGTATTAAAATTATCAATTATTCAAAATTTCAATCTCCATATTTTGTATTTTATCTATCATATTTGATATACTTTCTATTTCTTTTTCAGATATTTCTATAAATATAATATCATATTTAGGGGGGTATATCTTGTATATTGGTCTCCATTTTGCTATATAAAACTCTTTGTTATCAATAACCAATTTTGCTATTTTACCCTTTACTATTTTCCTTATTATTTCTTCTACCGATTCCATTCATATTCATATTTATTCGGTCAACAAGATCAATTAAATCGTTATTCAAACATCCTTCAAACTCTATTTTATTATGGTTAATCATATTGAATGTCAATTTACTATTATTTTTATCATATTCAATGCTTTCAACATGATCTATGTTTATAGCACATTTTTCATTTATCAAAGCTATCATTTTATCGTATCATTTTTATGTTCATATTCACTAAGCCACTTGTCAATCACATTTATAACTTTATCCGGGATATGTCTTGATTTATCATTACTCTTTATATAATCAATTGTACCTCCAATTCCATATATCATAAATAGATCACTCTTTGACGGAATAATAATATTCATGAATAACCCAATAGCAAGCATATATATAGCCGGCTTTTTATATTTAACCATTTCATCATTAATATCTCCTACACTTATATTTAATACTATAATAAATATTATTAAGCATGCTAATCCTATAATAATTAATGATCCGATTTTTAATCCTCCAAGAACGGATATAAAATAAAGTTCTTTCATATTTATTTATTTTTTCATGAAACATATCCAATGGGTATTCGATCTCTTGCCGGATATATGCCCGAATATGGGTTTTTCGTCCGTCAACTTTAGAATTTCCGAAACTTTAATATCCGTTTCATTCCATTTAAATATCAAGAATCCTCCACTTTTTAAAACTCTGAAGCACTCTTTGAATCCTTTGGACAACATATCCCTCCAATCGGAATATAAAGCTCCATATTTTATATGTTGATAACCTGTCGGCAATGCCTTTTCATTTAAACTCCCGTACATGTCTGCCATTTTCGATTTGCCGACATTCCTAAGCAAGTGTGGCGGATCGAAAACGACCATTGAAAAAGTATTATTGTCGTATGGCATGTTTGTAAAATCCGCTTGTACATCCGGATTTACTTCAAATAATCTTCCGTCACATAAATGAGTAGATACTTTTCTTATATCTTGAAATAATACCCGTTCATCATTTTTATCGAAGTAGAACATCTTCCCCCCACAACACGCATCTAATATAGGTTTAACTGTTCCATTTATTGATCTTTCAAAACTATTATTCATATCTAAAATATTTTCCCATGTTTGTATTCTCGTCTTTGTGATTAACGCAATCGTATTTTTGCGGATTAGGGTTATTCACAAAAAGCATCGCAATTACCGCAAATATTCTTGTTATTTTTATCCAATTCTATTTCAATTTCATTTAAAGTTCTGTTTGTGTCCATTGTATTTATTTTAAATATTACTCAAAATATTCTTTGCACTTAAATCCTTTTCTTGGGGAAAAGTCTTTGAAATCACAGCTTAAATACAGCTCTTTTTTGTCTGCCCACCGTGCCATATCCTTTTGCCACGGTGGTATGATTTGATTCGGATAATCACTATCTATTGACAACAATGCAATATTCATAATCTTAATAATTCATGGTTATCATATCTGTTCCCAATAATTTTAACATCAAAAACATATAACATAATATTTAAAGGGACATTATCTAATTTGGAATTATGTATGCTTTTGAATTCAAAAGCCCCATTATTAAAAACAACTTCATAAATTTCCTTTTCACATTCAATCAAATCATTTTCATATATTTCTATCCCATTTTTATCTCTTAATCCGGTGAACTCTCCAACAGTATCTGGGTCTATATTAAGACATCCTTTATGATTTTTTGTTATATGTGTCCTTTCTCCACTATCTGATTTGAACAAATACCCATAAAACCATTCTCCAGTAGTTTTACATTTACCTCTAAATTTTATTTCTCTGTAACTCATATTCTCGAATTTAATTATTCTACATTAGGCATTAAATCTTTTAGGTATGCCCATTTAATAACATGTATGTTTTTATTATGTATTCCGTCCATACATGAGAATCCTCCGTGATAATAGTAGCTTAGGGTAAAAAAGCTGCTTACCAATGTTCCTAATTCTACGAGGCATGTCTCATACCAATTTTTCGGCTGTTCTTCTGCATCATGCCACATGCTATTTATGCACCATTCTACACCGTCTTTGAAAGCTTCGGCAAAACTTTCCTTCATTTCTATCATATTATTGTCAGCGTAACCGTCACTTGGTATATATGCGTTTTCATTAGCGTATTTTTTTGCCACTTTTTCAATTTCTTCCTTTGTCATTCTCATCTTCTATTTTTTCAATTAGTTCAATAGTTTTATTTATCCCATCTTTATATCCTCTTTTGTACTCTGACATATTTTCTCCAATACCGAATACAAATATTCCAATAACTACCAATAGTAAACCTACCGGCTTATACCAATAAGGTAATGATATACTAAATGGTTTGAATGTGATTTGTGTATTAGCTGTAAATAGAAATACTATCACAAAGATTATTATATAAAATAATGTTTTCATTTTTCAACTCCTTTCATCATTTTCTTATTTAAGTTTCACAAATAATTTTTCTATTGGGTTATATGTATTTTTAATGCTAAGTGAGTTTGTAATTCTTTTCTCCCAAATACATGTAAAATCATCTGGAGCTTGATATTCAGATATTATTACTTCATGCCCTTTATTGGACATCCTACGACACCATCCCCAGAACTCATCACTATTAAAATCTTTTGAAATTAAATATTATGTACTGTTTTTATATGGAGGATCACAATAAATAACAGAATTATCTGGAATTTCAAACTCATCATATTTGCTGCACCAAAACTCAACACCTTTTAGTTTATCGATTTGTGATAAAGTGTTTCTTATTTGTTCACTGATATAATCCCGTCCTTTTACGTTATGACCAGAATATCCACCATCATAAAATCTGCCATTGAAGCTGCCCATAAATCCGACCCAACCGATCATGGCTTCTTCTAATGTATCGCCCAATCCTATAAACCCTCTTTTCTTAAATTGGTAACGATATCCTGAATATAGTTCTTTTGAAATTATTTTCGGGAACTCATATCCTCCACAAAGAAAACGCCACATTGCAACGAGATAATTATTCGCATCTGATGCTATACGTCTATCATGCTTCACTTCGCTAATTATATTACATCCTCCACAAAAAGGTTCAACATAGTACCTTCCTTTTGAAAGATTATTTGTTATAATAGGCAATATATATTTAGATATTCTCATTTTACTTCCCATGTATTTCATATTCAAATCAATTTTAAAGTTTCTTATCTCCTTTCTTCAATTCTGAGATATCATTTTTTTAATTTGTATCATACACATGCTCTCCTGACGCAATAACATCCCCGCAAACTTTCGCATTGCCGTAAACCTGCGCATCACCGTGAACCCAAGCATTACCGTAAACCCGGGCATCGCCGTAAACCCAAGCATTACCGAATTGCGACAAATTACGTTCAACAAGAACGTATCCCCCCAAATCACCCTTTTTAACATCAGAAAAATCTTTTAATGCTTTTATCCTGTACAATTTAATTCCTGAATTATTGATTATAAATTCTTCTGTAAGTTCAAATTTCTTTTCCATTGTTTCTATTATTTAAGTTTCACAAAATATTTTTCGGTTTATAATATGTTTCTTGAATATCCTTGAATATCTCGTATGCCACTTGTGGAACAATCGCATTCCCATATGCTTTTATACTTTCTTCTCGCCATTTAGAAAAGGTGATGCCGTCCAATTTTCCGGGAAACCCATCATTTCCCCTACAAATAGGGGATTGAGTTGGGAACTCCTCCCATGACGGGCAAAGAAATCGGGCAGGGTAGCCTGCATCGGGTTCTTGCCTTTCCGTTCGAAGTACTCCAGCGTCGGCGCTCCCCTCCAGTCCCTTGCCGTCGGGGTAGGGAGTAAATTCAATGGCATGAATATCGTTTCCCCCTGTTTCCTGCATACTTTCAATCCCTGTGTCTGTACAGTTGGCAATAAACCATATCCTGTCTCTCCGGTGTGGCGCTCCGACGGCACAAGCCGGAATAATAATCGGTTGGACGGAATATCCCTCTCGTTCAATATCTTTACAGATTGTTTCAATGATATATTCTTGGCGCAACAATACTCTTTTTCTGTTATTTTCTCCGAATATAGAGTCTTGACAACCCATTTCAACCTCTTTACCGGGCTGTACCATTGATAAGATTCCAGCAACGTTCTCACCAACGATCCAAGTCGGTCGTATCTCTTGTATAGCTCGCAACATTTCCGGCCAGAGGTAACGGTTATCATCCGTTCCTTTTCTATTCCCTGCGACGCTGAAAGGTTGGCATGGGAATCCTCCGCTAAGAACATCGATTTTACCTCTCCATTTTGTAAAATCTGTCTTTGTGATGTCTGCATAGTGTTCTGCATTAGGAAAATGATAGTTTAATATTTTAGCACAAAATTCGTTTATCTCACAATGAAATACGTTTTTCAAACCTATCCATTCGGCAGCAAGATCGAATCCTCCTATACCGCTGAATAAAGAACCATGAGAAATATATTTTTCTTGGGTATTCATAGTGTAATTTCTCCGTTCAAAAAATCGATAATAAATTGGTGACTGCTTCCAAACCTCCATTTCTGTTGTCCATTCACATAAAAATAAACTCTTTGCCTCCTGTGATAGTAATCTACCATTTTATTGTTTTCCTCATTTATCACTCTTATTCCGTATCGGTTATTTATATCCAAAGTTTTAAACCCGTTCGCTTTCATTTTATTCATGAAAATGTCGTATCTGTCTACCGGGAAATTCTTGTGATCTTTAAGCCATTCAAAATATTCCTTCGGCCTCTCCGTCAATTTTAATTCTTCTTCATCCATAATCATGGTTTATGTAATAGTTTTATTGCCTCTTTATCCCCATTTTCAGCTCTTTCCTTTATCTTTTTGTATTCTTTAAATCCTATACACCCCTCAAAATTAAAAACCTCGGTAAAACGCTCTTTAAATTTAAGTGAGTCATTTATGGAATTATCCTGTGCAGCTTTATCCCTAATTTTATCATATTCCTGAAGCCAGCGCATTATTACTTCCCCGTCAATCCGTCCATATACTTTCTCAAACATTCCCTTCATCGCCATTTTGAAAAAAAGTTTTAAATCGTCCGGTTTGTAATGGGGATATTCTTCCCGGATCAATGAAATAGTCATTGCTATTTGCGAATCGTTCATTGTCCCGTTTGTCGAGAAAAAAGAAACAAATTTATTAAACCAAATCACCATATTTGCATTAACTATCGCTTCACCGAAAATTTTACCTATTTCGGAAATACTCGGAGAAAATGAACTGAATACGTCATTAACTGTCTTCGGTTGCAAACTGTTGAAGTATTCGGCTGGCTTCTTTTTCAAGAGCATTACGGCTTGCTGCTTTGTCCGAGGTACTATAGCCTCTATTCCCTGTTGTGTTGCTATTCCCTTGTTGTACATAATTTCCTTCTAATATTTTTAAAAAATTATTTTGATTGAAAATCCAATCGAAATTACATTTCCAATTATGTTCATTATACCCCAAAAGAAAGGGGGATTTTAGGACATTATCGAAAACTATTTGAACCGATTCAATGCCATGTGCTAATATTCTCGCCCGGATCGCCGATTTCCGTTTATCGGTTAGTGTAGACACCGTTGGCAATCTCCCCGCAAACATTGTATTGTAATCATCTTTTATTTTTTGATAATTAATACGCTCTAAAGAAGAAAAAGAATCATCTTTCTTTAGTAATACGTTAGTATTACTTTCTTTTGTTTCTGTTTCTGTTTCTGTTTTATATATATTATTTTTATTATTATATATATTATTACTTACCTTTTTACTTACCTTTTTACTTACCTTTTTACTTACCTTTTTACTTACCTTTTTACTGTAAATATTACAGTTTAAAATTGTGTAAACAGGTGATTTTGTTTTACGTTTTCCAGATTCAAATTTTATAAGACCTTTTTGCTGTAATCTGTTGCGTGCTTCAATCATAGTCTTTTCTGTGACGCCGATAGTGACGCAGATTAACCCGTTGGGACACTCAAAGGGATTCTCCCAGTTCCGATTATTGCTTTCTTGCAAAAGGAAGAAGTAGAGGTCGGCCTCCACACTGGTTATTCGCACTTCACGTCGTGTTTGCCAAAAAAGGTTTATTAATTGTATATAGTTCATAGGTAAGTATATATAAGGAAAATATTATAAAAAACTATCGGGATATTTTACGCTACCACACATAAAACATCCCGATAGTTAAGGGTTAACCCAAATATTTTTCTGTTGGTGGTAGTCAACAATCACAAAGGTACTAATTAACTTTGAATTGTCAAATAAATAGTGTTAAATTAATCTATTACCTGTTCCATTAATTTGGTATAAGGATTATATGTCTTCTGTATAAAGAACTGATATATTCCTGCAGGCAACAAGATGGGTTTATGATCCTTTATTGGTAAAAGTTCAGGTGATGAATATGTTTGTTCATTCATCAATGAAATGTCTGTATGCTGTAATCTCGAATCTTCATTAAGCTTGTAGATTACTTTGTCTTCTAACTCGTATCTTTCTACATTCCCCGTAACAACATGACAATGGCCGCTGCTACCTACTGCAATAGGCTTGTTGTCCACTTTCTTAAATCCTACCGGGATTAATCCTATTTGCCGGAATTGTACGTCTCCGGCATGACCTTTTAATAACTCTTTCATATCAGCTTCTGAAATTAAATGAATATTCTTCTTTGGTAAATGGTGATAATGAAGCGATCGCTTCTGTTGCATCATTATATTTAGGTTCTACCCCAATAAGATAATTAGTACCTGTCGATGGACAAATCATCTTCACCCATGCCATAGGTTCGTTGTCAAGTTCTGGGAAAGTATCTTTTGTTTTCAAAAGTTCGACAGTTTCCACATCTCCATTAGCATGATGTATCGTTTTTGAATCTGTTATTTCCGCCCCCAACAGATTTATTATACCTTCTGATCCTAATACTTCATATATTGCCCCCTTTATATCCGAGTTTTTCTCCTGTAAAAATTGATCCTTTGTTATTGAATCTTTTTTTTCTATTACCCATTCGGGGATTGGCCTACCGTTAATAAAATAATACGAACTTCCATCTCTGAATTTTACTGCCGCCGTAGATGTGGAATGTAAACGCCCTTGCGAATTTCTCTCAACATATATCGGCGGCTGAATAGCAAAAACACAATTTTCAAATTCATACGCATTAAATACCCCTGATTTTAGTATCTTTTTATATTGTTTAAAATTAAAATTATCGAGAATGTTTATTTTCTCAAAGAAATCGTAAAATGATACCCACCCATAATTCGCCAAATCCATATATGAAGAATACAAATTAAATATTCTCCCTACAGAAGCCCATACAGAAGCCGCTATAGAATCAACTACAGAAGACTCTACAGAAGACTCTACAGAAGACCGCACAGAAGCCCATACAGAAGCCCATACAGAAGACCCTACAGAATCAACTATAGAATCAACTACAGAATCAACTACAGAAGACCGCACAGAAGACCCTAATTTATCTTTAATCGACTTATTTAATTTTTCATCTTTGAGAATAGCAATAGTAAGTAGACAGCTTAGCCAACTGTCGCAATACACTACCTTCGGGTTTGGCTTGTGAAGAAGATCTGTATATAACCATTCAATCCCCTCTTCAAACATCTTTTTGTCTATCCCCTTTTGATTCTTTACGTTGTCAAAAAACAAGTTGATCCATTCATCCCTCGTTTGGAGCATTATTTTTTCTTGCTTTTTTGTCAATTTATTCAACATGTTAATCCTATTTTTTAAGTTCTACAAAGTCTGGGCAAGTTCTTAAGGCTGTAGATCGGTTAAACCCTAACTTCCTGCAGAATACCATATAATTATTCACTTCTCCATAATGATTTTCACATTCAGTACAACGGATTACCTCAGCCTTTTTATTCTCCTTTTCTTTCTTTTTTGTAACGTTCTTTTTCATCGTCTATATATTTATTTGAATAATCCAATATTTTGTGTAAATCGTTTCTTTCATAAATAGTTACGCTTAATAATATTGCCGGTATCATTATCAAATTACAGTTCTTCACAAAGAAAGAAAATGTTTTATAGCTTAAATAAGGGCATATTATCACAAATATGGCGAGAAGGAAAGCGTAACCAATAATCACAACTCCCAATAAAATAATTAATCCTCCCATGATGATATTTTTTTTACTCTTAATACTCTCATTTCCTTATCGACAATATATTTCTTGTATTCGTCCGGATGATCTTTTGAAAATCTGTCCTTGTCGAAAAAAGACATTTTTGTCACTTTCAGAGTTGCACAATCAATGCCACCTATATTCAATATCTCATTGCCCCCTATTTTAACCGATATAATATTTTTTAATTCTTCTATTTCCTTTTCTATGTTCTTTTTGTCTTTCAATAAGCTGTTATATCTTTCAATAATATTCCTAAAAGAGTCTTCTGCATAAACACAACCCCCTTTTTGAACTTCTTTAAATTTAATCTGGATGTCCTCCAGAGTTTCAGAAGGCGGTACGCCGTCACCAAATATATATTTCTCTGTCCAATCTATCCCTTTTTTTATTATATCTTTTGCGAAATCTTCATCTATATTAAAATATCTATATTGGATATTTTTATTCCCGTCAT
>ENA-OPXG01000594-OPXG01000594.1-human-gut-metagenome-genome-assembly--contig:-NODE-594-length-24222-cov-13.782348_pt1 | contig 24222 bp, 16 predicted proteins | sample MGYA00241519_ERZ502030 | MGnify/ENA primary metagenome ERZ502030 (study PRJEB25962, sample SAMEA2041937) | human gut metagenome | biome: human gut; feature: human-associated habitat; material: faeces...
ACATCCTGGGGCTGGAGAAGGTCCCAAGGGTTCGGCTGTTCGCCGATTAAAGTGGTACGCGAGCTGGGTTTAGAACGTCGTGAGACAGTTCGGTCCCTATCTGCCGTGGGTGTAGGATACTTGAGAGGATTTGTCCTTAGTACGAGAGGACCGGGATGAACATACCTCTGGTGTACCAGTTGTAACGCCAGTTGCAGCGCTGGGTAGCTAAGTATGGAAGGGATAACCGCTGAATGCATCTAAGCGGGAAACCCACCTCAAAACTAGGTATCCCCATTAAGATCGTGGTAGACCACCACGTTGATAGGTCAGGTGTGTAAGCACAGCAATGTGTTTAGCTAACTGATACTAATAATCTGATTGGCTTGATAACTTAACGTATAAATAATTTGCTTTATTATGAGCAGACTTCAGTTTTATAATAAATAGTAATTAGACGAACTGGTGGTAATAGCGAAGGTGTCCCACCCGATCCCATTCCGAACTCGGCCGTTAAACCCTTCATCGCCCATGGTACTTCGTCTTAAGGCGCGGGAGAGTAGGTAGCTGCCAGTTCTTCTAATTACTGTTTATTGTAACTCCCTTTCTCCTCCTCCTTAAACCCTCCGGTTCTCCGGAGGGTTTATTTTTTGCTTTCAATTTGTTATATGTTTCGAAATATTGCCGGTCTGTATTAACGCTGATGTATAATATTATATAATATATTATAGTAAAACGATTATTGCAAAAAAAAATAAACTATAAAGAATAAAATCATTGAAATTATAAATATTATGATATATACTAAAGTATAAACAATAAATGCTAACTTGCTATATAAGGAAAATAATATGACGGATGAAAATCTTGCTGCCTTGAAACGTCTGGAACTTATCCATGAGTATATTTATAATGAATGCGAGGGAAATATCTTTTATCCTCCCGAGCATAACCGTGTAATCTTTCTGCGTATTAAAAATGCTGCCGATATGCTGCTTAATAAAGCTGTTAAAATACTGAAACAGCAAAGGCTGCCGCATTATGACAATTCCGGCGAACTCTCTGTCAATACAATAGACCAAATTATGATGCTCATTTATAATACGCTTACGCAGCCGGATTTACCCGATAATCTTGAGCGGAAAATACGTGATGCTATCGTGCAGCTTGGTATTAATCCCGATGATTTGCTGCGTCTGTACCCGTGGCAGCAGAATTGAAAGCCTGTTTCTGAACGTTTCCTCTGATGCTTAAAGCCGAAACGATAAAACTTCTCTTTCTTGCTGCAAAAAATATGGATATCGCAGCCGGCTTAATCTCCGGCTTAATGTCCTTGCGCCGCAATCTTCCTTGCCCCTGCCGCAAAACGATATACCGCGCACTCTGCCTCAGCTGGTACTCAGCGACCACTCTTCCTGCACCAGGCGTGCACGTAAGACCGCCCGTATAGCCTCCCGCTGCGAACTACAACTACTATGCTTCCTAAGTTATGCAGGATTGCTCCACTCATGGGCAGGATTTATATTTACTTTAAAAATATATAGCGTATATTGCTAATCGTTTGGAATTTTTTGGATAGTGTTGATATGTATTATAGTCTTTCTGAAATTTTTGCAATTGGCATCGGCCCATCTAGTTCGCATACAGTAGGTCCCATGAAAGCGGCTAAACGGTTTGTAGATAATTTAGGGAATAAAATTAGTAATGTTGCGGATGTAAAAATATATCTGTATGGTTCTCTTGCTTTGACCGGAATTGGGCATGGAACATTGAACGCCGTAATTTATGGGTTGCTTGGATATGAAGCTGATAAGCTTGATTTAACCCGAAACTATATCGAAAATATAAAAAATAATCGGCAATTGCTGCTACGCGGGAAACAATTAATATCGTTTGATATAGATTATAATTTTATTTTAGAAAAACAGATATTTTTGAAAGAACATCCCAACGGGATGAAATTTATTGCCAGCGATACCAATGGAAACATTATCTTGGAGGAAACTTACTTTTCAGTAGGCGGAGGAACAATTGCCCGCAAAGATGAAATATCGCAAAAAATAGAGAGAAAACCTCTGGATGTGCCATATCAATTTTCAAGTTTTGCAGAATTAAAAGATATTTGCATAAAAAATAATTTTCAAATCAAAGATGTTGTACTGGCAAATGAACATGCTCTTTATTCTGAAAATGATACCAGAAAGTATATTCGCAAAATTGTTGAAATAATGCAGCAAAATATAGATCATGGAATAAATACGCCGGGAATCTTACCGGGAAGCATAAAGTTGCAACGCCGTGCGCCTGGAATGTATAAACGTCTGCAAGAGCGCTTTGAAAATAATGTTGATGACGCTCTGTATATTCTGGACTGGGTTAATTTGTGGGCTTTTGCCGTTGCAGAAGAGAACGCAGCCGGCGGAAAAATTATAACGGCTCCGACAATGGGGTCAGCGGGGATTGTCCCGGCTGTAATGCGCTATTACCAGCGTTTTGCCCATAAAAAAGCTTTTTATGATGAAGAAGCCGATATTGCATATTTGGCTACAGCGGCTGCTATTTGCTGTTTATACCGAACCAACGCCTCAATTTCAGGTGCAGAAGTAGGATGCCAGGGAGAGGTAGGAGTAGCTTGTTCTATGGCCGCAGCCGGATTAACCGCGGTTCAGGGCGGAACACTCAGTCAGATAGAAAATGCTGCAGAGATTGGGATGGAGCATAATCTTGGATTGACCTGCGATCCGATAAAAGGGTTGGTTCAAATCCCATGCATTGAAAGAAATGCCATGGCTGCCATAAAAGCGGTAAATGCCAGCCGTCTGGCTGTAAGGGGAAGCGGACAATATAAAGTAAGTTTGGACAGCATTATTAAAACAATGTATGAAACAGGGCTGAACCTGAACAGTGATTACAAAGAAACATCTTTAGGCGGTTTGGCTAAAAATGTAGTTTGCTGATATTGTGCAGCGAATGTACAAACAGAATAAAATCGGCGATTCGGAATGAAACTCTTGATAATTTTTTTCACGAAAAGTCGTTTTCCTGCTAAAATTAATTAGATAAAACGGGAATAGATAAAAAAAACGGCGGAAAACCGCCGTTTTTCAAGGTTTTTCCTGTGCGTAACATTGATTTTTGTTTGATTTAATTAAAAAAATCTCCTCAAATTTAATTGTGAAGAGAATTCACTTTGTGTTAATTTTTTATGAGGAGTCCTCCAGTGAACAAAAATGAACTTATTGCTAGCATGGCTAGTGAAGCAGGTCTTACAAAGGCTGATGCAGGTAAGGCTTTGGATGCATTTATTTCTTCTATTACCCAGGCGCTGAAAGCGGGTGATGAAGTTCGTCTGGTTGGCTTTGGAACATTTGCTGTTTCTAAGCGTGCAGCTACAACCGGCCGTAACCCTCGTACCGGCGAAACCATTAAAATTAAAGCTCGCAAGCAGCCGAAATTTAAAGCTGGTAAAACTCTTCAAGATGCAGTAAACTAATTTTGAAAGAGTTGCAGATTTAAGCAGGCTTTTATTATAAAAGCCTGCTTTTTTATAAGTTATTGTTTTTTAGTGTAAATAAAATTTTATCAAAATTTTTGTTTTTTTTACTTGCAATTTAAAAAAATATCATTTATAAAATCATCTGTTAATGAGATGGGCGTTTAGCTCAGCTGGTTAGAGCATCTCGTTTACACCGAGAGGGTCGGGAGTTCGAATCCCTCAACGCCCACCAATAGAAGCCTTACAATGCAATTGTAAGGCTGTTTTTTTATAATCCAAATAATTTATTTGTTAAGCAATTCGCGGAAATTAAGCGAAATATAATTAAAAAAAACGCTAATATGCTCTTTGAAAAAAATCCTTTACGATATCGCAAAAATATGTTAATATAAAACATAACCTTACAGTCAGAAGAGGAGAAATTGAATGTCTGATAGTATCGAAAAAATTAAAAAAAATCGTCGGAGGACATTGTTAAAAAAAGAATTATTAGCAGCTGGAATAGCTGCATTGGTAAGTCTGCCCGGCAAAGGAGAGGCAAAGACTGCGTCTGCTCCCGAGGCGCGAATTGAAGCGTATGCTTTGCCGGAAGAAAGTATGGAGCCGGCGGCAGAATTTCCGTTAGATGGTGTATCAGATGCTGATTACAATGATGGGAACTTTGAATATGACCGCCGGTTGTCCCGCGGATTGAGTGTAAAATACACAGGGGCCTATGTTGATTATGAAACCCGTGATGTTATATATAAAGCAGCGGATCCTCATGATAAAGACTACCGCTCTACGATTGATGCATGTTTGGAATCACAAAAACTCGGTGTCGGAGTTTATGACCGCAGTCAGGACAGAAATTATATTCATAACGAAATGGTTGCTAGTACACCGAATCAGGAGCATTATGTCTATAACCGGAAATTATCGCGCGGATTAAGCATAAAATATTCCGGAGCTTATGTTGATATTCGAACCGGAGATGTCATATTAAAAGCCGCAAGTCGTTATGATCGGGATGAACAGACAACATATCGCAGTTGTATCAGTTCACAAAAATTGAAAACCGGTGCATATGATCGCAGTCGGGATCGGGAAATCAGAAGAGATATGGTTCGTGACGGGGAATATAACAGAGGAACCGTAATCAGAGACGTTGTTCACGGTATCGGACATATATTGCGTTCCCGGCGCAGTCGTTGACTTAAACATAGAAGATATTCTGAATTTAACGCTGTTCAGGGTAATATGTTTGTTTTAAACGGTGTATTTAAAGTCTGAAAATTTCTTCGGCTCTGCGCATTGCTGCGGGAGAAACGAAGACGATTAAAATATCGTTTTCCTCAATTTTATCATCTGATTTGGGATAAATGATTTCTTCATTACGGTAAATCGCTCCAATTTTGCATTTTTCAGGGAGACCGATATCTTCAATCCGTTTTTCTGTGTTAATGCTGTCTGCATCAATACGTACTTCCCAAACTTCTCCCATTCCCCGTTTAAGGCAGTAGGCATTGTTAATTTTAGCTTTGCGCAAATCCTGAAGCATTGCAGAGGTTGTTACCAATGAACGGTCAACGATAATATTGTCTTCCCCATTGTCAATCAAACTGTCAAAAGCTCTGGAATTGACCAGTGACAAGGTATGGGATACACCGCATTTTCGTGCAATGAGCGAAGCTAAAAGGTTGTCCTTATCATATTCCGTAACGGCAACAGATACATCTGCATTTTTTATCTCTGCTTCTTCCAGAATGGCATCGCTCATCATTTCGCCTTTTATAATTTGCGTGTCGTTAAGGTTTTCAGCCAGTTCCTGGGCTATGCGGCTATCATCTTCAATAATCTTGCAGTTGGAAATACTGTCGTCTTTTTCAAGAACGCTTGCAATGTAGTAGGAAATTGCATTGCCTCCAAACATAACCAGATTTTCGTTTTGTTTAACGATAATGCCAAAATCATGCAGCGTATCAAAAACTTTGTCCCGTTCCACCAGGATGAAAATTTCGTCTTCGGCATGAATAGTTTCATTGGGTTTGGCAAAAAAACTTTTATCTTCGCGGATAATATGGATAACGGGACTGTTATAATATTTTTTTATTTCATTGATTTCCGTATTTATCAGAGGGCATTTGTCCGAACATTTAAAAGACAAAAGGTAAAGTTTCTCGTCAACTAGTGGAAAAACAGCTGTTGTTCCCGGAATTTCTATCAGATTTAAAATCGCTTTGGCTATTTCGACATCAGGAGAAATAACCAAGTCTACCGGAAGATTTTTATCGCTATACAACGTATTCCACAAAGGATTGAGAAAATATTCGGAATCGACTCTCGCAATCTTTTTCGGAATTTGAAACAATGTATGGGCAACTTGGCAGGCGACAAGATTAACTTCGTCATTATCTGTAACGGCAATTAAGATATCTGCGCCTTTAGCTCCCATCTTTTCCATAATACCGGGATGTGAAATAGAGCCCTGCAAGGTCTGAACATCAAATTCTTTCGCCAATTCATCCAGACGTTCTTTATTGGTATCCGTAACGATAATGTCATTATTAGCTTGGGATAAGTAGTCGACAATACTGCGGCCGACGTTTCCTGCACCGCCGATAAGTATTTTCATTGTATCATAACTCCTTCTCTTGTTGGACAAAATAATCTTCAATAGCGCGGAGAGCCGCACGATAATCATAAATTTTGTTGTAGGTTTCGCGGAATTTTTTTGCGTCACGCAGGTTTTTTGAGTACCAGCAGGCAAATTTACGTGAAATGGCAACAGCCATTTCCTGGCCATAAAAATCGGCCATATCGGCGAGTTGTTGCAAAAGAGCATTTTTTATATCGGCAACAGGTATAGGTAAAGGAGCCTTTTCTGAGGTTATATAATCATGAACCTGTCCGGGAAGCCAAGGGTTTCCCAATGCGCCGCGGCCAATCATTACGCCGTCCGCATTTGTCTGTCGGAGCATTTGTCCGGCGAGATAAGGAGATGTTATGTCCCCGTTTCCGATAACCGGAATGTTAACGGCTTCTTTGACTTGTCTGATAATATCCCAGTCGGCTGTCCCCGAATATCCTTGTGCCCGCGTTCTGCCGTGAACTGTAACATAGCAGGCTCCGCTGTCTTCGCACATCTTGGCAAATTCGGGAGCATTTACCGTATTGTTGTCCCAGCCTTTGCGAAATTTCACGGATACCTTTAGCGGAGTGGCTTTGACTGTGCTTTCAATAATCTTGGATGCAAGCGGTAAATTTTTCATTAGGGCGGAGCCGGAACCGTTGCCGACAACCTTTTTGACCGGACATCCCATATTAATGTCTAAAGAATATGCACCTAAATCAGCAGCAAGCTTTGCTGCTTCAGAAAATAAATAAGGATCATTGCCCACCAGCTGTACAATAACCGGATACGGTTCGTTTCTGACGTCGGCAATCCTATATGTTTTAGGATTTCTGCGGCTGATAGCATTTATCGCGACCATTTCCGAATAGAGGTTTGCTGTTCCTTTTTCTGCCACCAGCTTTCGTAGCGGATAATCAGTGATACCCGCCATTGGTGCCAGAAAAACATTGCTTTTGAGTCCGATGATACTATTCATTTTGCTATTCAGCACTGTTTAATGCCTTAATTAAAATAAAATACATTCTGTCAAGCGAAGCGTTTACCGATAAATTGATTAATTCATCGCGGCTTTCTTCAGCTGGAGCTGCCATCTCTTTTATAAAAGTATCCATAAGAAACAGATATTTTATGACAAGGTTATGAAAATCAGTATTATCGTCAAATGCTTTGCGAACAGATGCGATTTGTTTTTTTGTCATTTTTGTTGTCAGGTAATTCGTGAAAGCCAAATTGTTGCCGTTGAGATAATCATCCCACAGGTCAAAAATATCCGCGCCTGCATACAACTTGTCGGCTCTGAGACCTAACGTTTGCAGAAATCTTTCGATTTCTTTGGCCGTGTATATGAGCTTTTCTCTGTCGATGTCAGAAGTCTGCTGTTCAGCTTCCGATGTAAAAGTTTTGGATTTTCCGGAACTTATGGAGCCATTAAATTGTCCGGACTCATTAAATTGTCCGATTTGCTTTTCGTAATTCGCCAGTGTGGCCGTTACTTCTTCTGCCGATTTTTTGATATCTTGCCGCAGTTTGTCCAGCTTTTCCTTTACCAAATCCATATTTGTCATGGCATTGTTTATATAAAAATTCTGCTCTTCCAAAAGCTTGACGCCTTGTTTTCCGTTTGTAACCACCAAATTGGAAGACATATTTATCTTATCTGTGCTGCGGGTAATTAACTCACTGGCTTCTGTGAACTTGTCAATAACTTCAACGGCTTTGTCTTTAAGTGCATCTGTTTTTAATGCCAGTTTTCCGCTGATGTCGCCAATTTTATCGACGATGGTTTCTGTAATATTTTGCAAATCGTAATTTTTAGCTTGTGTCAAATTGGTAAAGGATATCAATTTGTCAGTTTCCTTGTTGATAGCTATAATGACATTTTGCATACTGTTAACCGCATATTCACAGCGTCTTTCAAGCTCTGAACGCTTTTCGTCAAAAACATCGCCGATGCCGTGGATGGCTTTGCCTGTTTCCATATTAACATTTTTAAGCGTGCTAATTTGTTTTTTTGTGATTTTTTCTAATTCCACGGAATTTTTAACCAGTTTATCTATTTCTTGTGATATAATTTTCCCGTATTTTGACAGCTTATTATCCAAAAGTTCGGAATTATGGTCCAGAACTTTGGCTTGAGTGCTGATAAGTCTTTTTTGCTCTTCAACCCGTCCCTCCAGGCTTGAAATGCTTGTGTCCATGCGTTTATATAGGGCGTCATATTCTTCAGATGTTTTGTAAAAAGATTGTTCGATTTTTAATGTGTTTTCGGCAGCCTTGGCTAACATATTATCAATATGAGCCTGACTGATTTCTGCGCTTTGTTCCAATTGGTGCTTGACTTCGGTCAGATTAATCTTATTGTCGGCAATATTGTTCTTTACATTGGAGGACAGAGCAGAAATTTCATCTAAAAGAGGATTGATGCGGCTAAGAAATAATGAAGCGTTTTCGGCCATTTCCGCAGAACTTTCGCGTATATTGTAAACGGCATTGGTTGTTTTATCCGTAATATAGGAACATTTATCTGCCAGAGTTTTAACGCCGTCATTTAAATCCGTCAATGTCTTGGCTGAATAACTGTCCAAAAGCTGCAAAATATTGCTTAATTCTGCTAATCTTGCGTCCAAATCTGTTTTTATTTTTGCAGATTGTTCAATAACCGTTTTATTTTCCTTTTGCAAAAGATGTGTCTGCTCCTGTAAAGTAGCAGCAAGGGCTCTTGCCTGTCTCGAAGCAGTTTCGTCAGGGTATAATAGGTTTTCAATATAATTCTGAAATAATTCGGCATTGGCATCCAGACTGCTGCTTCTTTCGATATACGCCAAGATGAACCACAACAATAACAATGGAACCGTTACAGATAAAACGAAAAAGCCGAAATCGGCCGGTTCAATTGCAAAAATGCTGTTCCACCCGATAAAATGGTCAATATAATAACTTATGCCGACAATCCATAAAAGCGCAGTCAGAGCTAAACAATAAATAAAATTCTTGCGCAGCCATAGAAATTTTTCTAAATTCATTGGCTTTGTTTTAAAAGGCCGCTCCGGCTTATTTATATGTTTTTTATTGGGCATATTGCAAGACATCCCTAAAAGTTACTGACAAATCCGTATTTAACATTATATGAAATTTTTTTCAAATAAATTATTTGTTTAAGCCTGAAAATTTATATAAATGCGAAAAAAATAAATAATTTTGAAAATTTATGTTGATTTTATAAAAAGTTTGGTTATTCTGACAACCGTTAACCGATGAAACTGTAGTACAAAGTTTCTGCATGTCATTGGTTATCAGTTTGTATATGCCGCTATAGCTCAGTGGTAGAGCACGTCATTGGTAATGACGGGGTCGTAAGTCCGATTCTTACTAGCGGCACCATTTGTCAATTTTAGCCGTTTTTAGCAGTTTATCAAACGGTTTAGTTATTGAAAAACAAAGATTTTTTCCTTCAATTTTGCAGTCCGATAAAATCAATCTCAAAATTTCTTTTTTAGTGCTAAGAATCGGACTTTTTAGAAAAACGCCAACATTTGCAGCCACTTCAGCGATATTTGCCAATATTTCATCTGTTTCGGTATCAATCTCAAGGTATCGGCCCATGTCTTTTTGAAGCTTTTCTTTTTCAAGTTCAATTTCGGTTTTCAGTTCATTATACATTTTTTCATCACATTTGCCTTGGATATAGCCGCGGAATAAGGTTTTTATCTGTTCGTTAAAGCCATGCAGCTTTATTGTAATATCACATTTGAGATTAGAAGTCTTGATAAGAACTTTCCCGCAATATAAATCAAACTATTTTTATCTAATGAAATTCTTAATCGAGCTGAAACATTAGCCGTTACCGTCGCTTTGTTTGATCAATTGGTTCTTCTTAAAGCGTTGTCACTTTTGTTAGAATTTCTCATACTCATTAATGTGATAATTACACGGTATTCTGTATTATTTATCAATTTAATTGTCTGCCGAATGATTTAGTTATTGAAAGCAAAAAAATATTTGTAATAATTCACAATAATATAAACGAAGTTAAAGAGGAGAAAAAGATGCGATTATATCATTACGTAGCCAAAGGAAATACAGTATTGACAGACGGAATATTATCCTTTGCCCAAAATCCTCATGCTGATTTAAGCTATTATTACAAACGCTCCGGTGAAACCACACATAACGGGATATGTCAGTGGATGGAACGGTGTTTTAAAGGAAGAAGTCGTGCTGTCAGAGCTTTTTCTGAGCCAATACAATACACTGAAAAAAGTATTAATATGTTTAAGCCGTTTATTGAAAATGCCGATTTGTTCGCAATTGATGTGAATAGCCTGATGAAAGACGGACTGATAGAAGCCGTTTATGTTTCACCGGCAATTCGTCCGGATTTAGATAAAGATTTACCACAAGATGTTGATGAACGTTTGGTGAAACTGGATTCAGTTGCCGATATAGATACATCTCCGGTAGATTGGTCTGTATGTAATGAAAAATTAGGGCTGCGTTTTTCGGTTGTCCCCTATTATCTGATAGTTGTTAAAGATGGTATTATCCCGCCTCAATATATCACAAAACAGAACAATTAGTCTTGTTGAAACAGGATGGGAGAACACAAAAGGCAGACTCTTGTTTTCACACCTTGTAATCTATGTTTTAATAATAAATTTTTCTTTTATATTTTCAACACTGTGTGCTTGAGGAGTTGCACCAATGCCGCCAAAAGGCATTTGGGCAACAAGTTCCCAATTGTTTGGTATGTTAAAAGCTTGACGAACAGCATCATCAATAAGAGGATTATAATGTTGCAGGTTGGCGCCAATATCGGAATTGGCCAAAGCGGTCCACACCATAAATTGCAAAATAGCATTGCACTGATAAGCCCAATTATCAAAATTTGCAGCATAAAGCGGAAATTTATTCTGTAGTGCACGGGTGACGTCAGTATCTGTAAAATATAAAATAGTTCCGTACCCGTTAGCAAAGCTTGCAATTTTATCCGAAATTGCCTGAGCCTTTTCTTTTGGCGCAGCTTTTAAAAGCTCTGTTTGAGTAATGCTCCATAAATTTTTGTGGTTTTTGCCGAATAAAACCATAACTCTGGCGCTTTGCGAATTAAATGGGCTTGGATACAGTTCTAAGGATTTTTGAACTAGGTTCTCAATTTCTTCCGCGGTTAGCGGGCAATCATTGGTTATATTATAAAAACTGTGCCTTTTAGCATACAAATCAAAAATATTGTTATCCATCTTCTCTTCCTCTTATTATAAAAGCAAGGCCGGCTGTTAAAACCGGCCTGCTGTTTTGTCTTATCTTCTGTCGCCAAGCAGTCTTAACAACGCCATAAACATATTGATAAAATCAAGATACAATGACAATGCACCGGCAATAGCACCTTTAGCTGCCATATCACCGCCCATGCCGTTTGCATAGTACAGGGACTTCATATTCTGCGTATCGTAAACCGTAAGTCCGGCAAAGATAAATACCGTGAGGTAGGACAAGGCATAATCAAGTCCGGAACTTTTCATAAAGATATTGACAATAGAGGCGATAATCAATCCGAATACGCCAATATACAAAAAGCTTCCCCAGCCGCTAAGGTCTTTTTTAGTCGTATATCCGTACAGGCTGAGAGCGCCAAACGTTGCTGCCGTGATTAAAAAGACACGGGCGATGCTGGCACCGGTATATACCAGAAAAATCGGTGCAAGAGAAACGCCCATCAATACGGAATACCCCCAAAACATGGCTTGAACTTGTTGCAATGTTCCTCTCTGTAAAACCCAGCCAAAGGCAAATACTAAAATCAGCGGTGCAAATAAAGCCAGCCAGCCGAATGCCGAGTAGCCTGATTCATTAAAAAACAGGCGCAACAATGAGGTGTTGCTGACAATTATATAAGCGGCCAAAGCCGTAGCGCATAAACCGCCGGCCATATAGTTGTAAATCTTCAGCATAAAGTTCCTTAAGCCTTCGTCAATAACCTGACCGTTGCTGTATGCGGCAAATTCTTTACTTTCTAACATAATTTGGTTTCCCCTTCTTCTAAAATTATGATTCTGACTGTAATATAGGATAATTTACTTAAAAAATCAATAACCATAGCGATACCATCTGTACAATTGCCTATAATGCAGTATGTAAACCCAGTGTATAAACTCCGACAAAAAAGACCCCGTCGGTCTATCCGGGGCTTTCGAGATACAAAAAACAGACGCCGAAAGGCGTCTGTTGATGCAATGTCGGACAAACGGATTATGCAGCGGTTTGAGCGTACTTGGCGGCAAATTCGTTCATCTTGCTGATGACATATTCCTGCGCTTCCGGTTCCAAATACGGATGCATCGGTATGCTTAAAGCTGTTTTGGAAAGTTTCTCGCATACGGGAAGGCTTCTCGTATTCCACTTTTTGTAAGCAGTCTGTGTGTTGACCGGACGCGGATAGTATGCGCCGCAGGGGATGTTGTTTTCTTTTAGGAACGCCATCAGCTCATCCCTTTTTTCGCAGGTAATTGTGTACAGCCCCCGGGCGGAAGTGGCATTGTCAAGAACTCTTTGTTTACCAAAGTAAGGGCTCAGCTCTTTATCGTACGTCTGCGCAATTTTTTCCCTTTTTACCAGTTCATCATCAAAAATTTTAAGCTTTTGTAATAAAACAGCCCCTTGGAAAGAGTCCATACGTCCCGTAACGCCGAGGCGAACGTTATCATAATGGTCTGTTGAGCTCATACCGTGAACGCGGCAGGATTTTAAAAGTTCGTATTCTTCTTCGGAATTTGTGAAAGTTGCACCGCCGTCTCCGTAACAAGCCAAAGGCTTTGTCGGATAAAATGAAGTTGCAGTCATATCTGCAATGGAACCGGCTTTTTTGCCATTGTACGTAGAGCCGTAAGCTTGGGCGGCATCGCTCAAAACTTTCATGCCGTTTTCATGGGCAATCTTCATAATTTCGTCATAATTGCAGGGCGAACCGAAGATGTCTACCGCAATGACGGCCTTCAGATTGAGTTTCCCTTCTTTCTTGACTTCTTCAATTGCTTTTTTCAAGTCAGCAGGATCCATCGTAAACGTGTCCGGTACCGAATCAACAAAAATCGGCGTGGCACCAAGCAAGACGACGCATTCTGCAGAAGCGACAAACGTAAACGAAGAAACAAAAACAGCATCGCCGGGTTTGACATCCCAGGCCATAAGAGCCAGCGTCAGGGCATCTGTACCGGAAGCATTTGTTGCACAGTATTTTGTTCCCGAATATTGGGCGAGTTTTTCTTCCAGTTCTCTGGTTTCCGGTCCCTGACAATAAGCGCCGTGGTCAAGAACGGTTTTGAACGCATTTAAAAATGTTTCCTGACCGATTACTTTCTGCGCGGTGGCGCAGTCGAAAAGATTGATTTTTCCGTTATATGTAGTCATCAGTGTCTTCCTCTCAAAAATTATGACATACATGAATACTAGCGCGGGAAATTTGTTTTGCAAAACACAAAACATTTCCAATTTGTAATATTTTTGCATTTTTAGACAGGTATGCCTTCATTTAATCCGGAACAGCGGCATAAATGTCTGTTTACATACAGCAAGTAAGAATTTTATAGTTGATTTATCAAATAAAGCCGCTATATTAAACCAAAATATTTTTTGAGATTTGAGGGAAAATTGACTAAAAAGTTTTTTACATATACTGCATTATTATTATTGCTTGGACTGGGCGGATGCGCCGGAGCGCCTGCCTCTGAAACTGTTTCGCCGGAGAATGACACGGCGTTGGAAACATATAACCGGGCAATGTTTTCTTTTAATAATAAACTGGATAAATTCGTCATCCGGCCTGTGGCAAAAGGCTACCGCGCGGTAACAAATGAGTACTTTCGCCAGCGTGTAACAAATTTTTTTAGTAATATTGATGAACCGATATCTGCGGCAAACCATATTCTTCAGGGGGAACTTGCTGATTCCGGCAATAATCTTGGCCGTTTTGTTATTAACACGACATTCGGTCTTGTCGGCTTATACGACGTAGCGTCTTCTATGGGGATGGAAAAGGATAAGACCGGTTTTGATGAAACGCTGGCGACATGGTGCGTGCCTGATGGCCCGTTTATTGTTTTGCCGGTGGTTGGCCCGAGCACCCCGCGCGCTGCCGTAGGGTTTACCGTAGACGGGTACTCTTCTCCCGGGTACTGGATTGCACAGGAGAGCGGAGGGGAGGACGCATGGCTCGTATATTATACGGCGAGCGGTTTGAAGTATCTGAATCTGATGGCTGAGAACTTGAAATTCCTTGAAAGTCTGGAAGAAGGCTCGATTGACTATTATGAAGCCGTAAAATCCGCATATCTGCAAAACCGGGGCAAAATAAAGGCTTGCGGTCGGAATGAGGAAAATACGGTGCCTGATTATGATTTTGATATGGGCGAAATGAACGACGATTTTTAGAATTTAAGAGGGACGAAATGAAAAAAATACTGGCATTTTTATTCTTGATGTTTGGTTTTGCTCAGGCTGCGTCTGCAGGGATAGATGGCGGCAAAGCGGTGGAAATGGTGGAAAATCTGACCAGGGAAGGAATTGAAAAGATTATAAATTCAAACGCTTCTCCGACAGAAAAAAATAAAGTATTCAAGCAGTTGTTTACGGAGAACCTGGATTTGGATTTTATCGGAAAATATGTGCTTGGCCGCTATTGGCGGACTGCTTCGGCAAAGCAGCAGGCGGAGTTCATAAACCTGTACAAGGAATTTAATGTTCAGACGTGGTCAAAGCGGTTTGATGAATTCAAAGGTAAGAAATTTGTATTTGAAGGGACGAGCCCGGCAAGCAATCCCAGCCAGATTTTTGTAAATACCAAAGTCCCGATGCCGGAAGGTAAGCCGGTCAGCGTGAAATGGCGTGTTTACAATCATAACGGCAAGCTTAAAATTATAGATATTATTATTGAAAATGTAAGTTTGGCTCAGACGGCGCGCAACGAATATACCTCGTTTATTGCAAAATCTCCTAAGGGGGTAGAGGGGCTTTTAGAAAATCTGCGCACAAAAATTAAACAGTAAAAAGTATAAAATAAAATATAAAATTTAATCTCAAACTGCACATTTTAAAGCTTTTTTTACGATTCGCATATTAAAAAGGATTGACATTTGTCCAAAAATATGGTACTCTCCCAAGAGTATTATTCTATTTAAAAGTAGGTATGTGATGACTAAAAAACTGATACTGATTACAGTTGCCGCGCTTGGCTTGCTGTACTCCGAGGCCTCATTGGCGAAGGTTTGCCGACTCGGAGATTTGAGTTGTGATACTAACGGTTTTTATGGAGTCGGAGAAGGAGAATGCGATTCTTCCTACAAGACGTGTGCGAACCCTCGTGCCGGTGCAACGTTCTGTTATGCCGGGGATGAGGCAAAGTACAAGGATAACGACTGTTGTTCCACATTGGTTGCAAATGAAGGATATCAGGAATGCTCAATTGACGACGCATTGGTCGGCTATGGCAAGTCGTGTAAAGGCGCAGCAGACAACATCACATACTGGCAATACTGCGGCTGCTCATACGGCTTTGTCGAGGTTGACGGGACAAACGACCCCGACGATAAGGCGCTTTTAGATGGAAATGGCGATCCGATTGTTAATTTGGACGGAAATCTTGTACCGTATGAGGCACGGTGCGCATGGGACAGCAAACTTTATGGAGGAAAGTGCCGCTTCTCCCAGTGTAATACAGACAGAAGATTCTTTTTTGAAAATACCGGTGAATACTGTAAATACCGTCAGGAAACCCGTTGCGGTGGTTTCGGCTGTATGCAGGTATATGACTGCAATCATGATGAATTAAATACCGGTAAGGAATATTACCGTAACGACAGTGCTCAGTTGGCAGGCGGTTGGGACAACTTTATTCCGTATCTTTCCGAAGACCAGATGACCAACGAAAAAGACGCGTCCGGAACAGTTCAGCTGATTAAGGCGCTGAATACGACCGGAAACGGATTGGTTACGGAAGATTATAATTTGACTAACAAAATCGTATGTTCGTATGCTCAGTCGGACGGTTCCGGTAACGATACCGGTAACGGTTTGAACTGTAATGACGTGCCGAACTACTGTTATTTGTGGACAGGATGTAACAATGTCCGCAAATGGTACAGCAATCATGTCAACGAAGGCGTAATTTACGATTCGGAAGAGGCCTATCTGAAATGGATGGAAATTGTTGAAAATCAGAAAGGCTACAACTACAGTGCCCAATATGTTAAAAACAATCCGTATCACGATGCCTTTTATGCGGATGTTAACCCCGGCTACGGAACTTACACCAAAAACGGCAACACTTACGATGCTGTCAATAATTCCTCTTGTATCAAAGGGATAGGGTGCCGCATAACCAGCGCCAACAACGGTTGTACCTATATTACGACAAACTGCCACCAGGATGATGCGCAGCACCAGTGTTGGAAAAAGATTTCCTGTAGTGAAGAAAACCGATTCTACAGTTCGTTTATCAATGCGTCTAATGTTGATAACAAAACCGGCAAACAGGAGCTTTACCTGAGCTCGCTGAACGCGCCGTATTGGGATGAATTCTATACCGGTCTGCAAGATAAGGAAATTTATCCGGCTTGCTTGTACGAAATCAATGAATGTAATGATGCATCCGGCTGTTATAAAAAGATTGGTTGTGAAACGAACTTTGAAGATATTCGCGACCATGAAGAGATAGAAAATGACTGGTATCCGTGGTTTGGCGATATTCGCGCGCTTTGTAATGATGCGACCCGCTGCTACCGCGCAACGTCCTGCGAGCCGAGCGTTGGTGCTTACAGCTCTCGTCCGAATACGTCGTTCTTTGTTACCATCAGTTCAACGGCAACCGGTTTGACCTGTTTCCGTGGTCAGGAATGTTATCTGGCAACAGGTTCCTATACATCGGTTCCGAATACGTCGTTCTTCGTAACTATTAATTCCTATGCATCGGGTTCAACCTGCTATCGTGGTCAAAATTGCTATATAGCCGGTGGTGCATACTCGTCTTCGCCGAATACGGCATGGTTCTATGTAGAAAGCTCAATCGCATCTGGTTCAACTTGCTACCGCGGCGAAGGCTGTAAAGACCTGAACGCCGGCGCATACAGTTCGGAACCGAATACGTCGTTCTTCTATACCATAAACTCTTTTGCTTCCGGTTCCGGATGTTATCGCGGTTCCAGCTGTAATACGGCTGCCGGTGCATACTCGTCTTCGCCGAATACGTCGTTCTTTATAACGATTAGTTCTTCGGCAACCGGTTCAACGGCATATCGTGGCGAAGAATCGCACATTGCCGCCGGTGCGTATAGCTCCAAACCGAATACGAGCTTCTTTATCACTATCAGTTCGTTGGCGTCCGGCTCGACATCATACCGTGGCGAAAGCACAAATCCTGCGGCCGGTGCTTATACGTCAACGCCGAATACGAGTTTCTTCTATGTAATCAGTTCATCGGCTTCCGGCTCGACGGCATATCGCGGTCAGGAATCGCACATTGCTGCCGGTGCGTACTCTTCGCATCCGAATACGAGCTTCTTTATCACCATCAGCTCTCTGGCGTCCGGTTCGACATCATACCGTGGTGAGAGCACGAATCCTGCGGCCGGTGCTTATACGTCAACGCCGAACACGAGTTTCTTCTATGTAATTAACTCGTTGGCATCTGGTTCAACGGCATATCGCGGTCAGGAGTCGCACATTGCGGCCGGTGCATACTCGTCGCATCCGAATACGAGCTTCTTCATCACCATCAGCTCGCTGGCTTCCGGCTCGACATCATACCGCGGTGAAAGCTCGCACATTGCTGCCGGCGCATACACCTCAACGCCGAACACCAGCTACTTTATCGTTATTCAGTCTTCGGCTTCCGGTTCTATCTCCTACCGTGGCGAGAGCGCAAACCCGAACGGATCGTACACTTCCCGCCCGAATACGTCGTTCTTCCTGTATGGCGGCTCTCTGGCGTCCGGTTCAACGGCATATCGCGGATCAGGCATTCATACTGCGGCGGGTGCTTATAGCTCGACACCGAATACATCGTTCTTCTATGTAATTTACTCGTTAGCCTCCGGTTCGACGTCATATCGTGGCGAAAGCTCGCATATTGCCGCCGGCGCGTATAGTTCTATGCCGAACACATCATTCTTTAATGTGATTTACTCTTTGGCATCCGGTTCGACCTCATATCGTTCCGATAAGGTACATATCGCGGCCGGTGCATACAGTTCGCACCCGAACACATTATTCTTCCACTATATCCAGTCTTTGGCCTCCGGTTCGACGTCATACCGTGCGGATAGGGTAGCTGATGCTGCGGTTGGCGCCTATACCTCAACGCCGAACAGCACATACTTTGTTGTCCATACGTCTTATGCTTCCGGTTCAACCTGCTACCGCGGGGCGAAGTGTGCTTCCACATCGGCAGCCGTTACTAATACCAGCTTCTTTGTAACAACACAGTCTTCCGCTTCCGGGTCAACCTGTTACCGTGCACAAGGCGGATGCCGTACTAACGCCGGTGCTTATACGTCGGCTCCGAACAGCTCGTTCTTCAACGTACTGACATCTACTAACGCTCAGCAGGATTCGACTTGCTATCGTGGCGGAAGCTGCGCGACGACACGTGGTTCTTACTCTTCGCACCCGAACACAAGCTTCTTTAATACGTCACATTCTATAGCCAGCGGTTCAACCTGCTATCGTGGCGAAAGCTGTCGTGTCAATGCAGGTGCGTATGTATCTAGCCCGAACACAACATTCTTTGATGTAATCACGTCGTATGCGACAGGTGTCCAGTGTTTTCGTGTCCAAGGTTGCGATTGCTCGCATCCAGTTGTTCCTAACACGAGTTTCTTTAATACCTCGTATTCAAAAGGCAGCGGTTCAACCTGCTATCGTGGCGAAGGTTGTCGCATTAATGCTGGTTCGTATAACTTCTCTCCGAACACAAACTTCTTTAATACCGTATCATCTAGTGTAAATTGTACTGAAACCTGTTATCGCGGAACGGGGTGTGCAACAACTCGTGGTGCCTACACATTCAGCCCGAATACAAACTTCTTCCATACGTCAAGCTCACTTGCCAGTGGTTCAAGATGTTATCGTGCAGAAAGCTGTGTTTATAACCCGAATCAGTATATCTTCAACAGAGTAAATTCTATCAGTACGGGTAAAACCTGTTACAGGGCGTCGACCTGTCGTGCCGATACGGTTGCCAACAATAATAAACCGGATGATCAGTACTTTGATACGACAACCAGTTCGTCTAACGGTGTAACCTGTGAGTATGCTACAGATGACAAGTGTACAAATTCTAATACGACAAGATTTACTTATACGCCAGTTTCAACAGATGTAACTTCTAACGGTGGTACTATTACGGCATATTATCCGAGTGGATGTCGTGGTAATGGTTACGCCTGTTTAGATAAGCCGGGTAGCTACTTTACCTCTGCATCTTATACAACAACCAGCACGAGTGGTTGCGGCCATAGCCAGACATGCTACATCCCAACCGGAAGCGGCTGTAGATATGAAAGTTCTTGTAGTTCATATTTTAGCTGTGATTATGATGACTGGTGCGGAGAACGGTGCTATAATCCGACAGGATGCGCTGGAAGCTATTGTAGTAGCCAACCGAGTACATCATACTTTAATACAAACTATGACTCTGCAAATAGTTCCGCCGGAACAAGGTATTGTTATTGGGCAACTGGATGTAAATATAGTGTAACGTCTGAATGTCAGAATTACTTTACATATTCTACAACCTCTACAAGTTGTGGTGGTAGCAGAACGTGTTTGAAAAACGAAACGGTAGGTCGTGGCGACTGCGTAATATCTTCTTCTCAAAAAGGTAATGGAGAATATAGGTATTATACAACCGACAGTGGCCATACCTGCGGAACAACAACAGGTTATAAGATAAACGGTTGTAGTGGAAACGGGTCGTATAATAACTCTTATGTATCCAACAGTATAACCTACAACTATCGTGTTGGTTCCACGTCAAAAGCTAAAAATTATAGATATGGCGAAGCGTTTAAAGAAAAGACAACCAGAAGTGAGGGGATATCCTGTAATTCGTACGCTAATTGTTATATCGGATGCAGCTGTGCAAGCGGATGGACACAAGGTACGGCACCGTCCAGCGGGGAATATGTCTGGGCAACGGACAACAGATATACCGGGGTGAACAGCCTGTCTGTCGGCAGCGGCTTAAACGCCTCCGGCACTATCGACGCCCAATCAGCCTCTTCGGGCATTTCCGCATCAGGTTTGAGCGCCGACTCGGGTGCAGGTATCTCTGCGAAATCTTCCGGCTCCGGAAACTACTCCGTTTCCACTATGGGTACTTCCGGCGGTATGACATGTTATAAAAAAGCTTGCCCTGACGGATACTATCTCGATGCGCCTAATTCGACGTATTTTGAATACACGACTTCGACCGGGCCTGTCGAGCTTACCTGCTACAAAGCTACAGGTTGTAAAGACGGCTACGCCACCACAGGTATCGGTTCTGCCGTAGCATCTTATCATGGCTTTAGCTGCTATGAAGTTCCGTTTGATTGCAAAGGCTGGGCTGAGGCAAACGGTAAAGCCTCCGGAATTGTCTGGAGCAGCTATACCACGAGCAGTACTTATATGGGAAATATGAAAGGTCCGGCAACATTGGCTAATGAATTCCCAGAATGTGCTAATTATGAAACTCCGACTGTAACCTTTACGGAGAGAGTAAGTATTAGCAATGCAACAGTCGATTCGGTAAATCTTAAATTTACCTCTTCCGACCGCATGGAGACTTGCAGTTTCGGAAAACATCATTGTTGTGACGGACGTCCCAGCGGCTGTACTTCAGGTATGCCGGATTGTTCAGACACGGATATGGCGTCTCAGAGAGGATGTTGTCCGGTTGGCGGCAACTGTTACTGGGGCAACAATGCCGTCGTTTCCGGAACTTTAGTCCTCAGAAACACCAATATTAGCACGAATAATACGTCATACGGCGTCAGCACGGCATACTCACAATACAGCGGCGGAACCATTGAACTGCAAGGCAATGTTACCGTAAACGGTGTCTTGTCAACCGAGGGCTCTGACGGAATTAATGGCTACAGCATACACAAAGGACATTTAAAAGTAACCAGCGGAAACAACTTTGTTAAAAAGTTTAGGGTTTATGGCGGTTACAACTCTGGCGCAACCGGAACAATTTCCGCCGGCGCCGGCTTAAAAACAGATGATTTATACGCTTATAACCTGTTTTCCAATGGGCAAGGCTGGAACATCCAATGCAGTATGTTTGTATACGGTGCACTTAAATTAACCGGCGAATATTCCCCGACTAACGGATGTACAGTAATATACAATGGCGGTTATTTCGAAGCGTCTTCGTTAAAATCGTATTCTTCGAGCGTTGTAACCTATGAAGGTAAGATAGTATGGAATAGCGGAGCTCAGGTACAAATAAACGGTACTTGCAGAAAAGCAACATCCGGTGGTGATGTCACGGTAAGAGGAAATGACCGTATAACAACCAATCCGGTCAGCGGGGGCAGCTGCTCCAAAGCCGACTTTATAACAAAACTTTAATAAACGGCGGAAGCGTCATACCAAACAAAAGGGGGCGGGCTTTATGCTCCCTTTTGATAATATTATAAAATTAATGAGATGATAATCGCAAAAACGAATACGAACAAGACAACAATCTTTTTTTCATCCATAGCAGAACTCCCATAATTTTCAGATAACAGAAATATAATCTGAAAAGCGTATAAAAAAAGCCCCCTCTGACTTTTTATCAGAAGGGGCTTTAATAAGAAACGAGGCTGCTTTAACAGTGCTGGCGATAAAATTCTTCAATTTGGCGTTTGTCTTCATCAGACAAAAGGCCATGATTAATACCGTAAGCAATGAGCGTGTTCAAGGGGATAATACGCGTTTTGGGGATTCCAGCTTCTTCAAATTGTTTATTCACAACGGAAAAATCCCAGTCGAAAACCGTAAATACGCCAAGAACTTCTGCCTTTTTGCCGTTTTTACCGCGTTGTAACGCTTCACATACGCTCAAAGCCGAACGTCCTGTGGTGATAACATCATCCAAAACAACGACTTTTGCACCATCTTTGGGCAATTCGCCCTCAATCTGGTTCAACAGGCCGTGATCTTTGGCATCGCGTCTGGCATACAGAACCGGAAGCAGCTTGCAGTTTGCCAACGTCATTGCCCAGCCGATACCTCCCGATGCAACGCCGACAACAGCGTCAATTTCCGGATAGTGGCTATTCACCCAAAACAAAATCCGGGAAGAAACACGAGAGCGGGCATCCATGTCGCTTAGCAACTGGCGCGCGTCTACATACAACGGAGAAAAATCTCCTGACCCCAGTCTATAATAATTGCTGAGGTTCACTTTAACGGCTCCGAGTTTGAACAGCATCTTTGCTATTTCATCAGGAGCATCTTTCAAATAATCAACCATACTTATATATTTTTAATAAAGAACGTAAGAAAATGGTAGGGGATTAAAATTTATTTGTCAACAATGTCTTGTACAAAAAATATTATTTTTTTTGATTTTAGTTCATTTTTGATATTGACAATTTCGAAATTTTGTGTATTTTATGTCTATAAAGAGGTTGCAGATTTAGTCAAAACAATCTTTTTCAATAACAGGATATTTCAAATTATAAAATGTTATTACTTATATAGAAGTTTGGGGTATTTTCTATTATTTCGCAAGCAGCATCTAAATAATAAACTTAAAAATAATAGTTACCTCCACGAAACATCTTGTAGAGATTAGAAATACCCCTCCCGCCAAATAAACCGGTTTGCTCTCTTTTTCTCCCTCCCTTAAACGAATCGGTTTATTTTACATATAAGCCACTTTTCATATCAGTCTCCCTCCCAAATCATAGTGGCTTATGTTCTTGTAATAAACCGGCTGAATCTTTTCATTTCCCTCCCTATAAAAGCCGGTTTATTAACATGATAAGCCGCTGCCCTCTAGCCCCTCAACCCGGCAGCGGCTTATTCTTTGCCACCGACACTTCTTGACCCTGACCGACCATGTTTGTATTATGTTCTCGCATCAAACGGTTAAGGCCTTGCGGTTCCATAGCACATACAGCTGGTCGGTATTTGATTATTACCGGGGCCCGAGCCACCAACCCAATTAAGGTCAGCGCAGCAACAGAATTCTCCATTCGGTTTGTAGTAGGGGTAAGGTGCACCTGGCGGGCATTCGTTCACTTCTTCCATACAACAATCACATTTTAGACTGTTTGTTTCATTTTGAGTTGGACAGCAACATTGCTGAGTTCCAAATTTTTTATAATAAGGAACAGAACTGTTTAAATTACATGTTCCCGTACATGGATTAGAGGGGACAACATATGCCTTGCAGTCCTTATAACAGGTATTGCAAGAGGTAGTAACTTTAGTACCGGATTGACCGGAGGGGCAGGCGGAAACGTAGCCGGGGTTTTCGTCGGAGCAGGTTTTGGCGGTACCGGCGGAATAGCAGAGTGTGGAGTTGGTCTGTGTCGAGTCGACGGAGCAGACCTGATATTTGGTCTCCTGATTTTTCTTGCAGCTGTCCAAGCTGTAGCCGTAGCCGGAGGGGCAGGCGAATGTGCCGGATTTGGAACAGGTCGTACCGTATCTGCCGTCGCTGAACGAAACCGAACAGGAGCCTCCTGCGGCCATGGCAGAGATGCCGGATGCCGAGGATGAGGCAACAACGGCCGATGCGGAAGCTGCTGTGGCGGAATAATTACCGGGGGCTGAATTAGCGGACGGTGCTGCATCCAAGACGTTGGCGGCCGACAAGGGATTGGAAGTTGAGGCTGAAGTGGCGTTAACGGTACCGGTCTGGTTTAATCCGGAAGCGGCGGCGCCGTAAGTCTTTTTGCCATCCCAGCCGGATTTACAGGTACAACCGATATAACAGCCGCGGCCATTATTGGGAACGGAGCCACATTCCATACCGGCATCGGCCGTCGTATATTCCTCAAATACGTCAGACCAATAGTATCCGGAACCCAAATATGTATTACCATTATCGGATACATAAGAGTTATTATTGCGCTTACCCCAAAAACAACCGTCAGCAGTCCTG
>ENA-OPXG01000609-OPXG01000609.1-human-gut-metagenome-genome-assembly--contig:-NODE-609-length-23677-cov-2.188722_pt1 | contig 23677 bp, 19 predicted proteins | sample MGYA00241519_ERZ502030 | MGnify/ENA primary metagenome ERZ502030 (study PRJEB25962, sample SAMEA2041937) | human gut metagenome | biome: human gut; feature: human-associated habitat; material: faeces...
CCAACAAGCATTTTGCAATGAAAAAGTTGCCGTTGTATATCTCATCTCTGAAATCCTGGAGAAAACATTTTGTTTTTTCGTCTGTCTACTTGACAGGGAGCGGTTCACTATCCTTGTGCAACAGCCTCTTGCGCGTTATATAAGGGGATTAGATACCAAACTTGTTTTTCTTCTTGGACTGAGCAGCAGTCCCCTTCCCTGCTGTGTTCGTTTCGGTCTTTACGGTACTGCTCATCATATCGGCAGCAGACGGAATTTCGGTACGCTTCTGTTGTTGACGGAATCTCTCCGTGCTCTGTGTAGAAGCAATTTCCTGATTGCTTGCTGCCACACTCAAGAAATCGGCACCAGTCTTGACTTTGTTGGTACCGGCACTGAATGCGTCTCTGTCTTCTGTCGCTGCATATTTCTTGCGGCTTGGCAGAAGGCTGATGATAGGCATCTGTTCAAGTTCGAGTTCGCCTTTTTCGTTCTTGACGGCAAACTCCTTGAACATCGGATGCAGGTTATAGCCAAACTTGTTGGCTTTCAGCACTTTTGCGTGCTGTCTGAAAAGCAAAACATTCTCAAAAGGCATCGCCATAACTTCATCGGGGTTGATGACATTACGCTTGCCTTCGCCAAGAGATAAGGAATAGCCCTGATTCATAGGACGATATCCAAGAACCGTAGGGCGATTATCCTTGACGCTCTTGGATACGACTGTCATGACACCGCTCTTATAAGAAATGAAATCAGCAGTCGTTTTATCGTTAACGCCAAGGCACAACAAAGTATCACAGCAACCGATAATGGTCTCGGCGTTCGTCTCACCGTATGTCTCCTGCAGCTGTGAGTATGTCTGGCAAATCATAAAGATACCGATTTTACGAGAACGAACGGTAGAAATCAGAACTTCAAAGTTCGGAATCATACCGATGTTAACGAACTCGTCCAGAATCATATTTACTGTATTACGGGTCTTGGGGCCATAGGTATCTGCTGCGTCGGAAATATCCTTGAACAGGAAGTTGAACAGCAAAGAAGTAATAGGCTTCATGGCTGCACTCTTATCAGACATAACGCAGAACAAGGCCGTCTTCTTTTTAGAAGGATGGTCGCCAATCGAAGCAAGGTCGATATCTTTGTTGCGAAGAATACGGCGCAAATCGCGCATCTGGAACAGCTGCATGCGCTGACCAAGTCCTGTGATGAACTGAGGTCTTGCGTTATCAGAGTTCTGCTTGAAGATTGACCATGCAAGCTGTGCAGGGTTATCCAGAGGAATGTCCTTGAAACACTCTTCCCATTTTGCAAGGTCGTTGTTCAAAAGCAGACGATAAATTTCATCGATATGAAGCGGTGCGCGGCGGTCTACCCAGTCATCGATGTCTGCGATGTACTTTTCGACCCATGCCGATACATATTCATCACCGGTCAACGAGGCATCGACAGCACTGTCGCGCTGCCCGTTTTCGAGGTCTTGCTCGGCCTTTCTCTTTGCAAGTTCTCTTACGCAGTAATACTTATCATTCATAATAGTAGATTCATCCTGAATGATAGTAATGAACTGCTGGCAGTCATTGCTGTCGATAGAGAGGTCTTTACAGAGTTCAATAATAGACTTGGTGAACTTTTCTACTTTGGCGCTTTCATTTCGATATGCCTGATAGAAGATGATGGCTTTCAAAAGGTTGGCTTCGCCGCCGTCCCAGAACTCATCGCCTTCACCGGAGTTCTTCATGATAGCATCTGCAAATTCGGCAATACGCAGTTCGTTTGCATTGCCTGTTTTAGGGTCAATGATTTCGGATACGCAGTCCCAAGAATCGGAATACAGCAGGTCAACAAGGTCGAACAGCTTTACTTCGTATCCGTTATCCAAAAGGAACTTGCGCATATCATTGTGAATTTCGCCCTTGGGGTCAGTAATTACCATGGAGGCTTGATTCTTAACTGACTGGAATACAGCAGACCGAACAAAGCCGTAGGACTTACCGGAACCGGGGGAACCAAAAATCATGATGTTTCTGTTGCCGGGAGAGTTGTTTGCCAAACAAATGGCTTCCTTGCCTTCTTTATCCAACTGGCCGAGAATAATCCCTTCCACATCTTTGACCGGGCCGATTTCGAAATGTTTATGGATTTCTTCCGGCTGCATCCAGTCAGCAGAGCCATAAAGAGGATTCGCAGCAACCGCAACACCTCTGTCATCCTCATGCGCTTCCTTCGCAAGGTCTTGGTTTCTGAACTCCATTATAAATAGGAAGCCAGAAATGGCTAACGTAATAATGAGGGTGTAAATCAGACCGTTCGCTCTGATAAGTGCGTAGATTGGGCAAAGTAGGAAATTGATGCTGGTATTATCAGCTCCCAGTAACCCGTTCGTAGATACTCTATAAGCACTTTCTGCAAAGTATCCGCCAAGGAACGAGCTCAGAAAAGCGATAATACCGTACTTGACCAGTTTTTGCTTTGTGGAATTCAGACTGTTATACCAGTCTTTGAGTTTTGTTATCTTTTCTTTCACGCGTCAACACCTCCTGTGTGCGATGAAAGAGAAACAAATCATCACCATGTTTCTCCCACACTCCTTTCTGAACATAAAAAATAAGCCTTGTCCGATGTGTGAACTCGAACAAGACTTTGCGGAGATAAGTGTTTCTGAGTACACTTATCTTTATATTCATTATATACTGATTTTTGCACTATGCTATATGCTTTTCTTTACGAAAAATCGAATAGATTTTTTCGTAAAGTAACTTTTAAAAACTTATAAGGAATATTATTTAATCCAGTCCAATCTATATGCAGTTCGCATGAGATGTCAAATTACTTATTCGTATTTCTTGTGTAAATAGCATTTCGCCATATTGAAGCGATATAAGCCACTTGCATTTTGGAAAGTCCTTTCCAATCGCGTCTTGCTTTGTCGAAGTCTCTTCTATCTCCTACAATATGAATGTGAAGTCGACTTTCCTCATATGCGATTTCTTCTTCAATATCAGCCAAAGCCATTTCAATAAACTTGTCATCCGCTTTTGCATTAGGTTCTTTCATTGCTTCTACAAGTAAATTCATAATTGCCTCCTATTTTTTAAATAATTTTTCTACAAGTTTTCCATTTATTGCTTTGTAAATACCTGGTGCTTTGATGCATTCTCTTGTAAAAGGCATTCCTACGGCATAAGAGTCTGTGATTATATTCTCCCCTATAAAAAGAATTGGGTATGCATGTTCCCAATTATAAATATAAGAAATGATTTTTGGAATTTCTTCAATGGGACAGTCAATTTCCACATTTTTATTGGTTGCTGTATCATAAACGCTTAATGACCATCCGTCATGTTTATGTTTATCTATAAATTCTTTGATGGCAAAGAAACCGCCATCGTGTTGCACTATATCATCTCCGGTAAGAAGTGCTCAGATAGGTGTTGATTCAATTTTCATTGGTTGTGGCTCTCCTTTCATTAAAACAAAAAGCTTCCCACCGCAGTCAGTGTGATACTGATTACGATAGGAGGCTTAGAACCTGTTGTGATAGTCTTATTATATCACGCTTCGTGAATTATTCAAGACCAATCTTAGTACACCCCTCCTTCAGATGTAGGTAGTTGACTTGTATGAGGTTCGCATAATCGGTCAACCGTCATACCTCATGAATCCGGCCAGACCAGATTTTAAACTTCTTTTGGAAACAAAAAAATAGCCCGCACAGAACTGAATCTGTACGGGCTCTTATTAGTCATGGGGATGTTCGTGGCAGGGTTCAGGCGGCATACCATGCGGGTCAGGCTCGGGGAAGCGGCCATGGCCCCCGATGATTTCCGAAGTACGGATACCGTTCGCTTTCCGGCAAGCCTCGATGGTTTTAGAAAGCACTTCCTTGACATCGCGCGGGTTCTTGATACGACGGATATCGATTTCCGGTGTCATGGCATCCGTGGAGCAGAGATGGATGCTGCCAACACGGCACAGCCGCTCATAGAAGTTCTGCTTGAATGCGATGTCCCGGACGCGGTACAGCTGAATTTCATCCTCGCGCAGGTTAAAGCAGCCACGTTGGATGATGAGTTTGGTCTCTGTCAGGGTGTACTTCGTAAAGGACAACGGCAGAGAAAAGATGGTGTGGCGTTTTCGGTCGGTCCAGAGAATCTTTTCTTTGTCCAAGTCGATGCCGAACTCACCGTTTTTGAGGGTGGACATGGTATGGCTCCTTTCATGATGGGATTTGTTTGGGGCATTGTTATTTTAGGGTATTGGAAGTCGCCATTAAATATAATCAAACGTTATGACACAGTTTTGATTTATTATATCATCTCATGTTATAAATTACAATCTTGAACCGATAATGAGGGGATATTTATGGCTATTCTTCTGCGCTTACCATCAGACCGTGCAAATATTTTTTCGAAGTGCCATTACCATTTCTCAGCCCTTCTACATCAATAATTGCCGCCCTATAAATAGGCTGCTGCAACAATTTGTGATTGACGGACAGTTTATCATAGTATTTATACGGAGCATACCAAACAACATAATCTGCGTTACACTTTTTTAAAATACCCTGAAACTCCTCATCATGAGCATAGAAATGTAATTGACCTGAGTTGAGCGCAAAGTTCTGTCCTTTTTTCGGTACGCAGTAGGTTTGACCCGCATAAAGTTGAGCGTATGCAGTGGATTCATCAAACACAAAAAACACCGTTTTGAAGTTTTTGTGATTGCTTTGGTATAGAGGTATTTTAGCGTTGTGTCCCAAAATAACTCTTTTGAACGAATCAAAGTACCATTTGAATTGATGGTCTTCCATTGTTGGCAAATCTGTTACAGCATTTATCAGGACATCGGGCGTTTCATCAGTAACAGCACCGCTTTCCTTTAATTCCCTAAACAGTTTGTTTTCCAATTCTGCTCTTGGGTTTCGTAATTTCCCCTTTTTTGTTTTTCTTGTGTTGTCATCAACTTTCATGACATCCATCATTAAGCCGTATTTGTTTGAGTAAAAATCTGGAGGCGGTGCATTATGTGCGGAAGCATCTACCCATTCTTTCCAAAAATCTCCGCCTTGGATAATATTACACAACTCTTTTTCCTTACTTGTGTTACAGAGTAAGCAAATCCCTTTTGATGGTTCCATTTGGAATCTGCGAATCAACTGTTTTTCAGATTCAATCACGATTATCACCTTTACTTCTTATTTAAAACGAAAGCCTCCCACCGCATTCAGCATGTTACTGATTACGGTGGGAGGCTCAAAACCTTTTGTGATGGTTCTATTATATCACGTTTTGCGAAAAACTCAAGGCGAAATTTAATGATTCGGTTGATGTTCAAATTGCTAAGATACTCTGCGACAACGAAGACGTTCTGGACGGATGCATCGGGGTCACGCCGGACATCTACATCGACATCAAGCACCGGGATGAAGATTACGATGGTCTTATGGGTGACGGCGGTCACGGTTCCGGAGTAAGCCACTTCGTTTCAGTGAGTGCTCTGGTGGGTGGTTTTCTTCGTATTAAGCATTGTCTTCTATCTCACTAATCTCGTATGCTTCATCATCAATATAATACAGCTTGTGCTTTTTCATATTTGGAAAGATATCGGCAAAGGTTTTGTCGGTCTCCATAAAGTCCGACTCATCAATTACACATTTTTCCCTGCTACTCTGTTTCAACTGTCGAATATACCCGCCGTTCTTCTTGAGCTCCTCAAAAGTATAGGTCCCGACAACATTCTTGTCCACCCAGCATTTCACTTGCATTTTGCCGTTGTTCATGGGCTCAAAGTGCTCATTTGCAAAAGCAATTAGCATAGGACCAGCCGAATCAATAGCCAAAAAGCGGTAGGCAAAGTTTTTATCCTTCATAGCTTCAGCTTTTGAGTTTCGGACAAACGGAGAAGGAATACAAATGTCGTATCTATTCCCATCTGTGCCATCGAACATACCGTACATAAAATATCGATATTCCATCATGTTCCCCCATCGGTTTTATCTATCCGACTTCGCTGCATTGCACTTCTTGCACAGCATCTGCAGGTTGTCATCCGTGGTATGCCCGCCCTTGCTCCAAGGAATAATGTGGTCGCCTTCCATATCCTCAAAGGCGTACTCGGTGTTAATGCCATTCGCAACGCACAGCGGGCACTTATGACCCTGCGACTCGTAGGCACGGAGCTTCTGAGATTCAGTGAACGCACGAAGGGACAGATGCTTTTCGTCGCGCCAAGTACGGTCAGAGAGGATAAACGGGATGATGCCGGCCTTCTTAGTTACATCATCATCCAGCACGAGTTTCTTGATATCAACGTCCAGAGCGTTGCTATTGTACTGCTTTGCATGGTACTTGTTGTAGAGTAGTCCCCATGCCTGTGCATCCGTAATTCCCTTTCGCTTCGTCGGGAACAGCATTTTAGCCCAGTTGATGACAGACTGGAAGTAAAGCCAGAGGTCATTGGCATCCTCGTCATGCTGGTGAATCGCCATGTACATCTGCCCAGATTCAAGGCCGTCGCGGTCAGCAATCCATGCCAGCGCCTTCTCCAGCAGTTCCTGTCGAATCGGGTTGCCTTTCAGGTATCCGTCAGCCATTTTCGCAGCAACACAGTTGCGTTTCGAGAAATAGTTCTTGGCATCAGCCAGCCACGGACCTGTATAAGTAGCGTTCAGCAGCTCCTGCGTAGTCAGAACCTCGCCAGCGATGTTAATGCGCTTAAACCATTCCAGTTTCTCGGCTTCGGTGCCTTCGCAGATGTAGACAGTCAGCTCATAGTCCAGAATTGCCTGCTTTTCCTCGTTGGTCAAGTTTTGGAAGAACTTGTCGTTGCCATTGATTTTGATAGGAAAATCTTTGTTGATGTACTGGGCAATAGAGACGGTACGCTGCTGCCCATCAAGGACCTCATAGGTGTCAGCCCCGGTCTTAGACCAATACATGACGTTCAGCGGAAATCCGTTCATCACGGAATCGATGACGGCAGCACGCTGCTTCTCCCCGTAAATGAACTCACGCTGGAAGGACGGGCGAATCGTAAGACGGTCATTGTAGCCAAATACACCGCCATCGCCATTGTCTTTGTAGTTTTCGACAAGGTCGGATACCTTGATTTTCGTTTCAGTGATTTTCATAATTAACTCCTTATCTATTTAACTGTTTGCGGAAGCTTTCCGTCCACATTTCACTGCCATAATGAACAGAAACTAGATTCCCAATATCAGAAGGCTCTTTGCAATCATCAGAATAAACAATGGTGACGTTTTTTAGACCGCACTTATGAATCAGGTAACCAAGCTCAATAAAAACATTTGGTCTTGCCTGTTTATATGTATTGCCATGAGTATCGGTAACACTATCATCACCGGACATAAGAACAACTGCCTTTTGACAGTCTGCTACGTTCTTAGAAAAGGCATCCCACACGCTGCCAGTATACTCGGAGATATCAAGTGTTTTTGGACAAAGTCCAAGATTCTTTTCGATAAAGTCTTTTATTTTAAGCATTACAGATTCGTTTTGATGCGAATACACAATAAACACATTTTTGCTTGTCATTACAACATCTTCTCCTTTGATTTTTTTATCTGATGATTTTTCAATTTTTCTTAGAGCGCGTTTAAGTATTGCGACGATTGTATCTGATTTTTCTGGAAACGAATTGTGCCAAGATATAGATTGCTGCCTTATACTTTTTAATAAAGATTTTGTATCGTCAGACAACATATCCATTTCCAATAAAACATCTTCAACATCCATTGTCCATTCGGCCACATTGGGTTGCAATTTATTATCAATCAAATATTGTATATCTTTAATTTTCATATTAAGTACCTGCTTTCTTACAAATTAAAATCCGTCTATATGTTTCTTTTCCATTTATCAAGCCGTTCATTGTTCCCGCTGCACGGCTCTTTATACTTAATGGATAAAAGTAATCAACTGCTTCTATTTCCGTCTGATTGTTATTCTCGCGTAAGTAGGCTTTCCATTGATTTTGCCTTCTGCGTTTTTTATCATCCCAGCTATCGATGTCGTACAAGGATACGAAAGTACGGTTGAATTCTCTCTCTCTCTCTCTCGTAAATACTAAATCTTTACCGTCATTACCTTTACGGAAAGCTACGATTTCAAATTGGTCTGGATTGTAGAATCCATTTAAGAACGAAATAGGTACACCAACAACGCCATCATAATTTATAGGAAATTCATTGCTCCTACCACAATCGACCGCGTTATAATTATCGTATTTCGGATAATCAATCGGATTGAATTCCTTCCAAAAAATATACTTTTCATGGCGTTTAGCAAAATCCATGTTCGTATACCACCACGCAGAAACCTGTGCCATAGGTATACCATCAACATCTACTGTTTTACCAGAATAATCATTAGGTACTGCGAAACACATGGAATTACCCTTTCGCGTTCCACCTTTTCCATTTGCTCCAACCCACATTTGATTGTCCCTGATAAGAGGAAATATTTCTTTATATGTGATAGCATTCATATTTCCAATAATCAGGAATTTCTTTTTTCGTTCCATCAGCGTCCCGACAAATTCTCTAAAAAGGCTAAATGGAGGATTTGTAACAACGATATCACATCCGTCCAACAAGTCGAGACATTCCCTGCTGCGGAAATCACCGTTACCTTCCAGCGGAGTCTTAACTCCGACTTCTACATCATTGTCGTCACCGCCCTCGTACTCCATCTTATAGGTGGGTTCTGTGCGGTCGTAGTGCGTTGCAATTAGCTTTTTCAAGCCAAGCTCAGAAAAGTTCAGGTGGAAATACCGCCAAAAAGCAGACCATGTCGGGTCATCACAGTTGCAGAGTACGACCTTGCCCGCGAAATGCTTTTTGTAGTGTCGCAACTCCTCTGCGACGTCCTCAATTGTGGTGTAGAACTCGTCATTCTTCGCGTCCTTTGCTTTATGCAAATTATCGTTCTTTGCCATCTTCGTATCCTCCCAAAAACAAAGCCCCCGATGCCGTAACATCGGAGGCGCAAAAATCAATTATTTATCGTTCAGAATCCTCAGCAACTCATCGAGGCTGGTCACATACCGGTATTTTCCTGCCATCTCTTTCGGCACCGGAATCAAATCACTCATGTAGTAGCTAAAGCAATGGGTATTACGGCACTCTCAATAAAAAATCCGATGCAGAATTACTCCGCATCGGATGCCTTGTTACTTATTCTGATTAAGTCGTCTATCTCTTCCTGCAGGTTTCTGTTAATTTTCGAGTAGCCCGCCATATCTCGCAGCACCGTCAAAACTGCTCTTACTGTGATGCTGCCTTGGTGATAGCTCTTCGCTTTTCCATAGTGTTCGATACTGCAGCACTTCTCAAGGATAGGCGTTTTTGTAAACACAATAGCTGTGTTCATAGCTGCTGCAATAGGAACACCAATGGAACTCTCCCTACCTTCTATCAATGCAAGTTTTGCGAGCCAAATATAGCAGCGAAACACATAAAGAACTTCTTCCAAAGAAAAGTCCCGCCAATCGCGGTGGTTGTAATTTCCTTGAATGAGAAAAGCTACTTTTCTAAATCCGATTTTTGCTTCCGTATACTTCTTATCTATCGCACAAAGACAAGCTATCTGGAATATTGCATGATAATAGTTTGCGTCCAGTTGCAGCGCTTTCTTGAAGCACTGTAACGCTCTTTCGTTATCCGGATGTATCTGTTTTTCAGACAATCCATATCGCAGGTATATTTCTGCTGTGAAAGGCTTTAATTCTTCCGGCGCGTGCTCTATAGCATCTCTAAGATATGGACGTGCATCGAGTGCAAACTGTGCCTGTCCTTCGCACAGTGCTGCCGCTAGACAATACATTAACACGAAGTTTGCTTCTATACGATAGATTTTGTTCAATTCCGAAAGGAGTTTTTGTACCGGCTCTACGGCGGCATATAATTTTGTGCGCAGCGGAGCATGTGCTTCCAACGATGCAAGGAGTTCTCGTAAATGTCGCTGTGCATTTACATGGGCATAGACCGCATAGATACTGCTCGGTCCCACGCTGCACTGTTTTGCCATATTGATGAAAGCGTCAGCCATCTTGTTGAGGTAAACAGCTTCCGGCAGACAGTAGTGACCTCTCATGGGAAGAGCCATCAACTCGCCCATCTTGAGTGCTTGGAATGTGCTTTTGATTTGTAGAAACTCAAACAGGTCGAGCTGCCAGAAAGCAGCGTTGATGTACAAAAGACTTTGTGTCTCTGCTCCCTCATCCTTCCAAATACGGCGGATAATCACATCAAGCGCTGCCTTCTCGAATTGTTCAGTAGAAATCTTCTGGTCCGCATTGTGCAGAATTGCTTTTTTGCTTATCGTTAATTCTTGCTTCAAGATACGAAAACTGCACCACATCTCATTTTTTGACAGTGTGATGCCTTCCGGTGACCGGTTCGTAAGAAACAGATGTGCGATTCGCTCACTTCCCGAATCAACGAGTGACTTGTGCTTCTCCAGCATAGTTTCTACCGGCATCATAGTCGTTTTTACTAAGCAGCCAGCAAAGGAGAAGAACTCTCTCAGCACTTCTCTTTCAGCACCAAATGGATGCTCAAAACAAATCTGAACAGCCTGAATCGGTTGAGTCACTGTCTCTCCTCCTCACAAAAAATGAGCAATAAATACATGAAAATGCACAAAAAACGCACGCGTGCATTTATCGAACGCACGCGTGCGTTTAAGACGCTGTTATGTGTGACTCTTTTACCGCCACAAACGGTACACGTAGCTATATGCAAAAGCAATAAACAACGAAAGCGCTAAGAGACAAACAAGGATTACGCAGCTATTCAACAGGTGCTTGCAAGCATCTCTGATTCGATTCCACAAGTTGATTTGAATTTCCAGCTTCTCTATTTCATGATTTCCCTCAAAAAATTGCTCACCCTCTTCCAACGCCAATCGCAGGTCTTGCGTTACGCCACCGGCATCGAACATATCATCGTTATCAGCATTACTTCTGGGCTGCCTACGCCGGACTTTACGCCAATTTGCAATTTTCTTTTGCAGTGCTGCGTCTTTTGCGTTCTTTTCGTCAGTTCCCTTTTGCAAAATATAAGAAGTCACAATACGGCAGACCGCTGATACCGCAGCAAGAACAGTCAAAAGGATAAATGCGGGTCGCGTTCCGCAAAGAAGCAGCATCACTATGGCAAGTATTGCCACAAAAGTCAGTGCAGTTTGCATTTTTCACCTCTTATGCGCACAGCCGGGGAAATTGCGTTTAGGATTTCGATATCCCGGATACTTGTAAAACCAGATGGTTTTATTCAAACCACCCATTTTTGCAATACCCTAAAAAATAAACCTCCAATGCTGTAACATCGGAGGAGTCGAATATTTCTTTTTCTTTACTGCTCGGCTTTAATTTTTGAATACACAGTATGCTTTCGACTTATTTTTTTCGTTTCCATCTCTTTTTTTGAGCTCTTGTTTTATGTTTTTTTTGTTTTTTCAAAAACTTTTGTATTGCAAAATAGTCACCACTAATTTGACCACAGAAAAGATAAAACGCTGCACCACCATAGCTAATTATTGCAGCGAGATTATGCCATAAGGCAGAATTGCTTCTATTTGCATCAAACACGTCTTCGACTACTAAAGGAAAAAAGATAAAAAATGTAAAAGAAAATGCAAGAACTTCGAAACCAAGAATAATTTTATCCTCTGCGCTTGTTGTTCTTTTTTCCTTTTTCCCTTTGTGCAATACATAAAAATATGTAGCAACGCCAAATATCACTGCCAATGTGAATAATACAGCAATGTCTTTGCCCAGTATATCAAAGCTCATAATCGTTCCTCAAAGTTCTATCCGCTTTTTTGCAATATCAAAAAAACCGGCATCCTTTTCGATGCCGATAAAATTCCTTTTCGCATTATTCGCAGCTACGCCTGTCGAGCCGCTTCCCATACAGAAGTCGAGAACGGTATCATCTTCGTTTGTGTAGCTTTTGATAAGCCACTCACACAATGCCACCGGTTTCTGTGTGCCGTGCGCCGCATATTTCTGTTTATCAGTAGCGAATGTCAGCACGCTCGTGGGGAATCGTTCGGTACTGTCATAACCTTTTGCTGTGTATTTCCCGTAATCCTCTGTCATCTTAGAATTTCGTTTATGTTCGACCGTTGAGACCTTTCTCGGATGTCCTGTTGTCTTTTGAGGATTATAGGTCGGCAGTTTCTTGTAGAAAACGAGAATGTCTTCATGTGCTCGAAGCGGCATTCGGTTTGCATTAAGAAATCCAACCGGAGTCGTCTTCTGCCAGATAAGATTGTATCTCCAAGGAATCGTAGTGGACTCCATCAATGTTTTCGTGTAAATCCCGGCCGAGAAAAGAATCACCACTCCCCTATCGGCAAGGATTCTGTCCAGTTGTGACCAAATTCCCTGTTGTTTTCTTTTATTCCATTCCTCGTTGGCGTCCTTGTAGGGAATATTTTTTTTGAAGCAATGCAGTAAATATTTCTCATAATTGAGATTTTTTCCGTCGCATTCGATAAAATCATCAAACGGCAGCACAACATCCCATGTGTTTTGCGTTATTCCGTATGGCGGGTCAGCCAGAACGAGATTGACAGAATGGTCATGAATCAGCCCGAATGAATCCATGCAATCTCCGTGAATCAACATATAACTACTCATTTAATAACCTTCCTCATTCGATGCCGTCAGTACACTCTTGCTGTAAAAAACAACAAAAAAATCCCCCTCGAATTACTCCGAGGGGGAATGTGCTTATATACTATTCGCTTATAATAAGTATATATCGAATGATTTTAAATTGCTATATGTTTTTCTTTACGAAATAACGAATAGATTTTTTCACAGAAAACCGATTAGCCAGCGTTGTTACCGTTCAAATCGATTGTGCCGGATGCTACAGTTTCGACTACAGCCGTCAAGTCAGAATCGTCCAACGGGTCACTCACAATGCTGATTACGCGACCCTTGATGGATGTTTTCCAGCCAAGGATGGAATACAGGTCATCTGGCGTTACCCAATAATACTGTTTCGTCTTGGGGAACTGTGCAACACCGCCGTAAGTAGCCGATGTACCGCCGAAACCATCATCGGAAACGAGGTACATAGTATGACCATTTTCATCGGTGTACTGGTCAATTCTGTTCTTCACGATGGGGTCGGCTTCATCGTTAGGGATGGTGTACAGACCCCAGTCGGTAGCAGCATAAACATAATCGCCGGTAACATGGCTGAACAGCGGGTTATATGCCATGGCAAGCTGAGCAATGGAGACGTTCAAATTCCCGTCTTCATCAATCATTGGGAATGCGTCAGGAATATATTCGCCATTCAGAACGATTTTCCAATCGCTGTCAGTTGACCCGTTTTCGAGATAGTTTTTGCCGATTTTGCGAAGAGCAAGGAACTCATCGCGCTTTTCTTTGCTATCAAAGAGATACACACGTTCACTGGTTCCTTCTTTGCGAAGAATCGGATGCGTCTTGAAGGGGTCCAGTGTCCCATCGTATTCGAGTACATCAGCGCCGGAAATGATATATTGACGCTCAATACCGTTCTTGTCTGTACCAGTATAAAGCGGGTTCGTTCCAAAAGCCAGTTCAACATTGCCGCCGCTCGACAGAGAGGGAGTTAAATTGTAGCTCTCCTGTCTGTCCTTCTGCATTTCAAAATACGTCTTCTGAATGCCGTAAACATAACGGTCAGTGTAGCGGAACGTAGCAGAGTTGTCTTCTTCCAGCGTGGCAAAGTCAACGAAAGCAGTGTCACTACCAGCGGGGATGTTTGCGGCGCTGCTTACAGCATCTGCATCGGTGTTGCCGCGCCTAATGTCGGTCGGAACCTCTGCTTTTTCAGGAACATAGTCGATAACTTCTTCGTCTTTGTCGGTATTCTCAGGAATTGCTGTATCAGTTTTGTCGTTGGCAGTTTCAGCGCTTGCCAGATTATCTTCGCTGCTTGCTGCGGACTCGGAAACCGAACTCGAATCGGGCTGTGTACCCGCATCGTTCTTATGACGGTTCATACCAACAAACACAAGAATGATAACGATGACAGCAATGATTGCTGCCGCAATGGCAATAGGATTGATGTTTTTCTTCATAACATTACGCGAAATCTCGCGTCCTCACTTCCTTTCTTCTTATATTATACCACATTTTATTGCTTTAGTCTACTTTTTTAGGAAGATACATCCCATCCATTAAAGCCCCAGCCAAGATAACCACCGCCGCTTTGGTAGTATTTTTGGTTTTTCCAAGTCTCGAAGGACATAGATTGGATTTTACCGTGGACGCTGTCGATAACATAACCACCGATATAAATACCTACATGGTTTTCACCGATATAAACAGAAGCTCCATCAGGGGGCGTGTCATAACCGGGTTGACCTTTCTTGCAAACCGCACTGGCTTTATAGGCGTTAATAGCGGAGCCGTAGCTGATTCGCGTTTGCCCGCATTTTGAATAGAAGTCAGCAACGAATGCCTGACACATATTCGTGACAACGGTGCATCCAATACTTCGCATGTATCCGGTCAAACCGAGCGGACTGCTCAATGCCTCTTGTAACTTGCTTACAAGTGCCTGCTGTTTTGCGGTATAGCTTCCGCTATTCAGCGATGCCAATATATTTTGAATTTCCTCTTCGGAAAGATTGCTGATATTTGCGGAACCGCCAACGCCAATAGCACCGGCAGTTGAACCAGTTATGCCATCAACGGGGATATTGTAAAGCTTCATGAGTCTATCTACTTGCGTTTCGATGATATCGGCAGCCGTCATCTTTACACTGCTGTTATCTTCATTGTTATCGTATCCGGTTCTGACAGATAGAGGGTCAGAGAACGAAGTTGAGTGGTCGCCAAGATTCTCCGTTTTGTCAATACCGTATTTCTCATACAGTTTATCTCTGACTTCCTGACTTACATTAAGGGATACCTTTGTCGTGTAAGTTCGTATTGTCTTTACGATTGGCTTATCGGGGTCGTCCTCGTCTGTATCGGTACTATATCCGCTCTGGACCCATTTGCCATTTACATACCCGGATGTATCATGCCATTCCTTCTTCTTTTCATATCCAACGATTTCATCTTTGTCTGCCGAAGTCGTATTATAACTGGCAACCCACATAGAATCGTCTTTAATATTGAACAGCGTATTGATATCGTCTTCAATGATGTCCATAATGCCGTTTGGAGATATCTCTTTAGCGACATCCATCATACGCGTAAGGCGTTCTTCGTTTGATTTGTCGAGACTACTATCGTTGCTTAATGTGTATTTGTAGGCATCCATTGCCATGATATAAAATGCAACTTTCTGGAATCCCTTTTCTTCGTTTTCTTCCAACGGCACGTTTGTGAATTTCACGTACTCGGAACTCTCGATACCGTCGCTGAGTGCCTGCTTTGTTAACTCATCCTCATCAATTTCTTTTTCCCATGATTTGTTGGCACGCTTGACCGCGTTCTTGTACGACCGACGGAAATACTTGTCCAGCGCTGTGATTTGAAGATTCGATTCTCCCCACAAAACATCATATGTTTGCGTTTCTGTATAATCAGCTGTACTTGACGTAAATGACGATTGTCCTTCGTTGCCATTAGTGCTAAGATTGCTCCAAAAATCATTCATTTGCGACACGAGCGCTGGGTCTGCATCATTCATCATCCACTGACTTCCAACATCTTCACTTGAATGATTGGTAGCATCTTGGATTGCGGAGATAATACTGCCCGGAATAGAAAACAGCAAAACGATAGGAGTTATAAAGACAACAAAGATGAGAAAAAGAGCGGCAAGAATAACAGCAAGAATCATCTTAATGATATGTGGATTCTTGATGACTTCCTTTGCCGCGCCAACCACATTACCTGCTGCTAAGTTTCCAGCAGCAGCGGCTACAGTCTTTGCATCTTTGGTCGTCTGTATGGCAGCGTTTGCTACACTTGCAGCGTCCTGCGCCATATTATCACTGTACTTTTGCTGCGCCATATAAATACCACCTTCCTATATTAACTCAACATTAGCCGTACGGATTGTACGTTGTTCACTGCACGCCGCGTGAAGGCTGTTGATGTTGTGCAGTTCTTTGTGCAGGCATTTTCATACCGGCACAAAGGAATGCTTACGCATTCAAGGTTTCGGGCTTATTCTTTGCTTTTCTTTGTCTTTTTTAATGCTTTTTTTGTGGTGCTTTTCTCGGGAGGCGTAGGTTCATCTTCATCCTCGCCAGTCAAGAGGGCCTTCATGTTTCTGCTCTCCGGGGACTTCCCAAGGTTTTCCATAAGCGTCTTGACGACATTTCCGCTTGTCGCTTTGCCTTTTCCAAGATTTACAGTAGTGATTTCGCCAAATCCGTCATCATCGACATTCTTGGTTCTCAACTTGATTTCGCCAGTCTTCGGATTCATATCGAAGATTTCAGCGGTGCTTCCGTCAGGCAGACCGATAGAAAGAGCCCCGTTGACTTTGTGCAGGACAGACACTTTTCCGGCTTCGGACATTTCTTTGCCGTTACCGCCGCGCTGGAGTATATATTCCTCACTGCGGATAACCTGGCCCTTTTCCATAGCTGTCAAGCTGTCAGGAACAGAAGTATCCTTGCGTCCGACGATGACACCCTCGCCTCCGTCAACAATATCACAGCTGAACGGTTCATAATCTCCCATTTCGGCATGTGCCGCCTCAGCCATCTGCCGCGCACCGACCTTGCCGGTGTAATCCAGACGATTAGGACCATGGAAGCTATCATCCGCAAACTGCTTCTGCTTGTAGAAGTCTTCACTTGCCTCTGCATCGGATGCAGGAGCCATCATAATCGACTCGGTCATTTCCTTCACGGCGTCACGGACCTGAGCTTCAGTCTGAACGGCTCTGGGGGCAGAAACTGTGGTGACGCCAACATCTCCGTCCTTGGGCTCCAAACAGCATTCTGTTTCTGTTCTAACACCTGTAGCACGGCTTGGATATACCAATCCAAGACAGGGTTTTCCGTCCACCGTAGTGTCATTTGCAACGATTTGGAGTGTTCCTTCCTGCAATGCTGCCGTAATATCGGCATTATCGCAATTTCCATTCGCAATGGCCTCATAGGCAAGAGACCTTGCTGCAGCAGGGTCGATTTTTGTGCCGTCAGGAATCGGGGTGCTCTGAGAATTGACAACGGCATCCCTGAGCGTTGCCGTATCCCTCTTCGCTGCTTCGATTGCACTGGCACCTTCATCGCTGTTCATGTAGTTCTTGAAAGCTTCTTCATTATTGGTGATTTCTTTCGGAACCTTAATGCTATACTGTTGTCCGGACAATATATCATCTACTATGACAGTATCATCCTTACCACTTGTATCCAACGGATTTCTCTGCGGAACAGCTCTATAGTGTTCACCTGTCACATTTTCATTTGCATCTGTTGTTATCTTTTCAACTTCAACACTTCCATCTTTCTTGGCTTTTGCTGTGCTTGTGGTTACGCCAAGAATTTTTTTGCTATCCATGTCAAGCTTAGCAGTTGCGCGGAATCCGTCTTCATCAGTAAATGTCTGCGTGTAAATACCATCCTTCGCGCCGTTACTGGATGCTTCTACAGCTGGCATGTTCGTAATGTAACCGAATTCAGGATTAGATGTTGCAGCGCCATTGAATTCCTGACTTGCCGCATACATGATTTCGGGTTTGTTGAAGTTTGTATCTTCGGGAATATTAGTTCCGTTTCCGTTAAAAATGTTCTTGGCGTTCTCGTAATCCGCAGCAACTGCTTTCGCACCAAGCGATTCGGACGCCTGACGTGCCATTTCAACCTTACTTGCGGCATCATCCGAGTTAGCAAGACTTGCACTTTGCGTAACATTGAAAGATTTTCCGTTTTCAAGCACCTTACCGTCTTTGCCGATTTGGTCATACCGCATGATAGCGTTACCATCGTTAGAGGTGCCGACTTGCGTGCCTACAAACACTTCTCCCTTATCGTTCCGATAAGAAGGTTTATCTCCCATTGCCGTATAGTATTCAGATTCTCCTACAGCCTGCCAGTTGCCATCCGCGTCTTTTTTGTAGTTCTGAACAGAGACAGTGCCATCGTCGTTAAGCATAGAATGTTTTGCTGTCATTTCGCCTGTATCTTTATTTACGGCGACATCAAGCTTATCATCTTCCCCAATGGCGAGCTGCTTTTCTCCGTTTGCTCCTTCGCGTTCAAACGTGCCATTGATTTCATGCCGTGCCATATTATTCATCTGGTCCTGATTGACATCGCCGGAATCCATGTTCAGACGTTCTGCGGCAGTGGCGTTGAAATAGTTGTCTGTTGCTTCTTTTTCCTGAACAGCTTTATCGAATCCGTCTGTCTTGGTTGCCCAATCCGCGACTTCCTCGACATTATTCTTGTTGACTTTATCAGGAACCCGTACAGACAACGGATTTTCGGGGACATTTCCGTCCTTATCCTTTACCTGTTCAAAGGTTCCGGTTTCTTTATTGTAGGCAAATGTACCAAGCTTATCGTCCTTAATAAGCTTGTTGCCGTTTGCATCCGTTGTTACTTCACGGCTGGAAGCGACCTGCGCCATGACATCTTTTCCGTTGCCGCTCACAGCAACATCATACATGCCATTCACACGACCGTTTTTATCTTTAGTTTGAAGCGAAGCGTGAATAACGCCATTGGCATCCGTGTATGCATTAGTCACTTCGCCGTTCTTTGCTGCATTTGCAATTTTTTTGTTGTTACTGCTTTCCAGAGCACTCTTGACCTGATTTCTGCCGGTCTGACTGTTAAGGTTCGGAGCAGGGGCCTTTTGACGGTCAGGGCTCTTCATCTTCATATAGTCGCTGACGCTTTGCTTGTAATCTTTATCTGTCATCTTAGCAGCAGCATATTCTCTCGCCATTGTGCCGGACAGCATTGCAAGCGCAAACGGGTTTCTGCTGTTGCTTGCGGTCGTATTAGCAATATGCCGCTTATAGTCGTCCATCGTTTTTGTTCCGTTGGCAAGACCTTCTCTAAGCTTTGCAGAGTCCTGCTTAAACTGGAATCCGGTAGCAGCAGCATTGACTGCGGTGCTTGCAAGACCCATCATGGACTTGCCCATCATAAAGAAGTCTTCGAGCATACCGGAAGTCTGGCGAGTGATGCTAAGACCTGCGTTTTGCAGAATATCATCCAGCTGTTGCGAAACCTTAATGAATCCATACACAACAAGGCCCCAGATTACGATTTTGTCAGCAGAAGCCTGTGCAACATTCATCATTCCCTGCTTTACAACAGCAAGACACCAGACGTTTAGAAATAGCAATACACATTGTGACCAGAACATTCTGAACCATTTCTTGCTGATATCTTCTGTTTCCGGGTTTGAACCGGTAGCAAACGCCATGGGAGACAATGCGCAAATGACAGCTATAATCAAATAACGCTGAATCATTTCAAGAGCAAGCTTGAAATAGTTGATGCCGATAAGAAGCAGCATAAGGATTGCTATAACAGCACCAACAAGACCTGCCGATATCGTGCAGAAGCTACTGCCGATAACGGAAAATACATTCGGCGTTGAATCCGCTCCCTTCACAGCATCTTGGAAACTGCTCGTGAGCGGTTGGATGATGTTATCAAAGATATAGAACATCAATTCCTGCGATTTCCATGTTAAAACGCCGGTAACTACGATTTTAAGAAAAAGCTTGGAACCCGGAACAGCTCGCTTATCACCGCTTGCTACATAATAGAAATCTATCAAGATAGCAAATATTGATAACACGACCCAAATCATCAAACCGGTTCCCAAGAGAACTCTGTTTACTGTTGGTCCGAGGTCGTCCGCCCAAATTGCACCCGCATCGGCATATGTTTTATTCGTTATAGGGATATACTTGTACAAATCCCCAAGTTTCATCGTAGTGATAGTGTAAACGGGGCTTAAAAATGAATCCAGTAACGAGGCGATTAACTGTGCTATTACCTTGAAAACGAGCATAATCACCCCACCGATAATAATATCTGTCGGGTTGGTTAACGCTGTTCCAACAAACAACGCATCGCCAATAGATTCAAAGATACCTGCGTATGCAAACGACATACACATCGTCATGGCAGCAATAACAGTGATTGAAATTGCTGCTTTATTGATTGTTTTCATTCTTCTTTTGTCTTTTTCAATAGCAGTTATCTGCATGTCTTATCTTCCACCTTTCTTGTAAATTTTTAGGCACCAAAAAAGCGGTCTCCCATTCGTAGGAAGACCGCTACGGGCTGGGCCCTTGCCCAATTTTGTTTTTGACTTAGCTGAGCTTAATCTGAGTTGCCAGAGTTTGAACCCAACGGATGATGGAGGGAGTAAAGAACGCCACAAATGCGATAATAACAATCGCAATGAAGCGGCTCTTGTACTGTGCCGTTTCTTTAGGGTCACTTGCCATCAGACCACGAATCATCGTGTAAACGCCTGCAGCAATAGCGACGGTCAGAACCAAGCCCTGAAAGCCAGTCATGACTGCCTCTGCAATCTTACCAGCCTCACCGAACAGCGTTGAAATACCCTGAGCTGCAAAAGCCGGATTTACGCTGACGAGAGCCGCAGCGCAAACAGCAAGACTTGCAATAGCGATAAACGCCACAACATTCTTGACAACATTCTTGGTATCGTTCTTACGAACAGCCAAACTATTCATTGGTATATTCCTCCTTTCGTCAAAAATCATCACATTCTGCTGACCCTTTGCCGCAACATACACGTTATATGCCGCGTTGCCTATTACACACCACATAGAGGTGTCAGCTTGTGTAACTAAGGAAATCACATAATATTTCCTTATATTTAGGATACTTTATTTTTGGATAATTTCAATACGGATTTCTTTAAGCAAAACGCATTTGTTCTTTACACAAAACGAATTTTTTATGCATTCTCCCCTCCCCTGCCGAAAACAAAAAAGTGGGCAGCCACAGCTATTGCTGCAGCCACCCACTCTTCAAACACATTCCTTACAGATTCGCGCCGGGAGCATCGACCGACGTTCTTCGGTCTTAGTCCGAACTGCTAAATCCAGTGCTTTCTTGTCACCTACAAAGATAAACTCTTTTTTTGCACGAGTAACGCCGGTATAAAACAACTGGCGCTGCAGCATTGCTTTCTGAGTCATACTTGCGGGCATGATACAGCAGGGAAATTCCGAACCCTGCGTTTTATGAACCGTAATGCAGTAACCAAGTTCTACGTTCTGCATATCCTTGACATCGTACTCGACTTGTTTGTCATCGAATGTGATTTTGAACGTGTAAACACCATCATCATCAATGATTTCGTCGATAGTGCCAAGGTCGCCATTCATGATTTCGGGCGTATTTTTAATTTGGACTACGCGGTCGCCCTTTCTGAATACGCGGCTTACATCCACGCCGTTCTTGGACTTGGTGGATTTGGCTCGCCATTCCGGTTTTTCTTTCTCAGCTTCATTTACGATATCCTGAATTTTCTTATTCATAATATCAGTACACAGAGGAGAACTGTTGCTGCTCTTGTAGTAATGAGTAGGGCTAAGGACGATACATCCATCGCGGCCATACTTTTTTACTCCCTCCTGATACTTCTGAATAATGATATTCGAGATATCTTCCGTTTCCTTTTCGCTGTCGGGATTGTGGCAATCGATAAACTGAAATGTTTCATCAGTTGGAAGATTGGACATTCCATTATTGATAGCGTATGCTGCATCCGCAATAGTGGAATTGGAACCCTGACGATAGTTTCTATCCAGAACCGTATACTTGATTTGATTGCATTTAATCAAATCGAAGAGTACATTGCCGGGTGTTACCGAAGGAAGCTGGTCCACATCGCCGAGCAGGATGATTTTTTTGTTGGGTTCATTTTCGATTGCGTTCATAACGAAATCAAAAAGGTGGATACCGACCATAGACATTTCATCGATAGCAATCAGATTTTCACTGATTTTGCAATCGTCCTGAGCGGTAAAACCGCCAGCAGCCTTAGAGGGAACAAGCGCACAGGCGCTATGGATAGTCTGCGCGGGCAGGCCCGTACATTCAGCCATACGCTTAGATGCGCGTCCGGTCGGAGCCATGCAAAGAATCGTTGCGCTTTTCTTGAATGCTTCTTTGTACACTTCCAAACAAGCGCGAAGCGTTGTACTCTTACCAGTACCCGGACCACCCGTTACGATGGAGATGGGATAAGCAAGATTGCGTACTGCTTCTTCCTGTTTTTCGGAAAGTTGAATGGGAGAGTTTTTCTTCCATTTTGCAAGAGCCGCATCGATTTCCTTTTGCTTGCTGGGTCCCCTTTTGATGAACGCGGCAAGTTTGCGTGCGAGATTCCGTTCAACTGTATAATCGTCTTTGGAATAAATCCAATTTCCGCTTTTAGAAGAACCAAATCGAATGAACCGATAGTTATCGACCAACAACTTGACCGACATTTTCATCAGTTCGTCGTTGTGATGGTTCAGCAGCTTATAAGCTTCCGCAACCAGCAAATCTTCACGAACGCAAACAGTATTGTTTTGCCGACATAACTGCTTCTGAGCCTCTACGAGTGCTGCAACATATCGTCTACGAGCATTGGGATTGACTCCCATTGCAAGTCCGATTTTGTCACAGGTTTGAAAAGGTAGAAGCGTAATCAGCTTATACGGTTTCTCTTTAATGACATTAAGTGCCTCCGCGCCGTACTCGTCTGCAATCGCATCGATTTGGTAATCCGGAAGGACAACATTTTTGTCATCAAGAAAACACCGAATATCGTATTTATATGTCAATGCTTGGCACCCGTGCTTTAAAGCCTTAAGGTCCTTGTCTGTAAGACTTGGAACCTTCTTTTTCAGCTTCTCAGGCTCGTTTGCGCAAACAGATAAAGTGTTTTCGCCAAACGCATTGGCGATAGCTGTTGCTTTTACATTTCCAATGCCCTTACAGTTAGAGCGAAGGAAAGCAATAACGCTTTTCTTGCGAGTGGGAATTGAAATATTGGCTTTCTGAACATCAAGGTACGGCTGGTTTCGATTTTTATCGATACTCCAGCAGCCAGTCAGTTCATACGCAATATTATCAATTCCATCCGGGATAAAACCCTTTACGATAAACATATGCGTTGTGCCGTATTGTTTTGTCTTTGCATCTTGCGGGAGATATAATCTCGCATCGCGTGCATTGACGGTAAAATAGGCAATCGTATAACGCTTATCGTCGCTCACAAATAGATTTTTATATTTACTCGCGGTAAAACTAACCGTATCTCCAATGTTTGCCACTTCTCTCTCCTCAGTTATCTATAATAAACCAGCACAACTCATCGAGTTTGCCGGGATAACATTTCACATTGCTGTCTCGAACAGCTGCTTTCACGCTTTCTGCACACCAGATAGGTTTATTCATCTCAACTGCTTTCTGAATCTGATTCAGCATAGCGGGAGTCACCTCATCACCGTCAACGGTGACGATATCGGCGGCACGGATAATCCCCTCGATAATCGAGGTTCGGATAATGTAATCCGCTCCAGCGAGTCTGGCATCGTCTTCTGTAAAACACTTGGCCCGAATGCCTTTAAGTGCCAGACCGATGCCAAACTTTTCCCGCTGAGAAGCGTCACTGTTCGGAGCAATGCAGAAGATGTTGACGTGGCGTTTTGCCTTGGTCTTCGTCTTCTGTTTTGCCACTTTTATTCTCCTTTCAT
>ENA-OPXG01000628-OPXG01000628.1-human-gut-metagenome-genome-assembly--contig:-NODE-628-length-23149-cov-4.365766_pt1 | contig 23149 bp, 16 predicted proteins | sample MGYA00241519_ERZ502030 | MGnify/ENA primary metagenome ERZ502030 (study PRJEB25962, sample SAMEA2041937) | human gut metagenome | biome: human gut; feature: human-associated habitat; material: faeces...
CATTGTTTATTCCTTTCTGTTTTATCTCCATATTCTTTCTTTGTTCTATTCTATTCAAGAACCACCGCATTGTGGACGGCCTCCTTTGCATCCTTGCCCCAGGGAAACAGTGTTCACAAAATATAATCTGTATTTAATTATTTAAACTGAGCCAGACGTTCCTCTACCTGAGCCATCATCTGCTCATACTTTGCAAGCTTGTCCTTTTCCTCCTGAACCTTTTCAGGCTTTGCATTGTTTAAGAATTTCTCATTTGAGAGCATGCCCCTTGAGCGCGCAAGCTCCTTTGTTAGCTTATCCTTTTCTTTATTGAGTCTTTCCTTTTCCTTCTCGAAATCAACAAGGTCCTCAAGCGGCAGGTATGCAACCGCATCAGGTATCACTACTGATACAGCGTCATCTCCAATACCGGCCTTGCCCTGCTGTACTGTAATCTCGCTGGTAAATGCAAGATTTACATATACCTCCTTGTTGTCCTCGAATATCTTTCTGACTGACTCATCATCACTTGTGATGAAAAGCTTTGCCTTTCTTGAAGGTGGAACATCCATCTGTGTACGGACATTTCTGATACCCTTTACGAGATCCTTGCAGTGCTCGATTGCGGCTTCTTCTGCCGGGAAATTCCACTCTTCCTTGTACTCAGGCCATTTAGAGAGCATGATGGTCTCCTCATCTGACTGAAGTGTGCAGAAGATTTCCTCTGTGATAAACGGCATATATGGATGAAGGAGCTTCAGTGCATTTACAAGTACTGTCTTAAGGGTCCAGAGTGCTGCATTTGCTGACTCTGGGTTTTCATCCTTCTTGTAGGTACGAACCTTTGCAATCTCGATATACCAGTCACAGAACTCATCCCAGATGAAGTCGTATACCTTTTGTACTGCGATTCCAAGCTCGAACTTGTCCATGTTTTCTGTGGCATCCTTTGCAAGAGTATTTACCCTTGAAAGAATCCACTTGTCTGCTGCATGAAGCTCATCAAGCTTTGGCTCTCTAAGCTCTACACCTTCAAGGTTCATCATGATAAATCTTGATGCATTCCATACCTTGTTGGCGAAGTTTCTTGAAGCCTCAACTCTCTCCCAGTAGAAACGCATATCATTTCCCGGTGCATTTCCTGTGATAAGTGTCAGACGAAGCGCATCTGCACCATACTTGTCGATAACCTCAAGCGGATCAATTCCGTTTCCGAGTGATTTACTCATCTTGCGGCCCTGAGAATCTCTTACGAGTCCATGGAAAAGCACTGTGTGGAATGGTGCCTTGCCCATCTGCTCATAGCCTGAGAAAATCATTCTGATTACCCAGAAGAAAATGATATCGTAGCCTGTTACGAGCACATCGTTTGGATAGAAATAGTCAAGATCCTCTGTCTTTTCAGGCCAGCCGAGTGTTGAGAATGGCCAGAGCGCTGATGAGAACCATGTATCAAGTGTATCAGGATCCTGTGTCCAGTGCTCCTTGCCACACTTAGGACATTTGCCAGGCTTTTCTATTGAAACTACCATCTCTCCACAGTCATCACAGTACCATGCAGGTATTCTGTGTCCCCACCAGAGCTGACGGCTGATGCACCAGTCGCGGATATTGTCTGTCCAGTTGAAGTATGTCTTGTCCATTCTTGAAGGAAGAAGCTTGATTTCTCCGTTCTTTACTCCCTCAACTGCAGGCTTGATCATCTCGTCCATCTTGACGAACCACTGCTGCTTGATCATTGGCTCAACTGTTGTGTGACAGCGGTCATGCACACCTACATTGTGTGAGTGTGGTACAACCTTTACTAAAAGGCCCTGCTCCTTAAGATCCTCAACCAGTGCCTTTCTGCACTCGTATCTGTCCATTCCGGCATATTTTCCGGCCTTTTCGTTCATTGTGGCATCATCATTGATTACAACGATTTCCTCTAAGCTGTGGCGTTTTCCTACCTCGAAATCGTTAGGGTCGTGTGCAGGTGTAATCTTTACACAGCCTGTTCCAAACTCTTTATCTACGTATGAATCTGCGATTACAGGAATCTCTCTGTCTGTGCATGGAAGCTTTAAGGTCTTTCCGATGATATCCTGATAACGCTCATCATCAGGGTTTACAGCTACTGCTGTATCTCCGAAAAGTGTCTCAGGACGTGTTGTTGCTATCTCTACGAATCTGCCTTCCTCGCCAACTACAGGATAGTTGATGTGCCAGAAGAAGCCGTCCTGCTCCTCATGCTCTACCTCTGCATCTGAAATAGATGTCTTACATACCGGACACCAGTTTACGATTCTTGAGCCCTTATAAATCCAGCCCTTCTTATAAAGCTTTGTAAATACCTCCTGTACTGCGTGTGAGCAGCCCTCATCCATGGTAAATCTCTCACGCTGCCAGTCTGCTGATGATCCAAGCTTACGCAGCTGCTTTACGATACGTCCGCCGTACTCTTTTCTCCAGTCCCAGCATTTCTCGAGGAACTCTTCTCTTGTAAGGTCTGCCTTGTTGATTCCCTGCTCTTTAAGTGCCTGGATGACCTTTACCTCTGTTGCGATGGATGCGTGGTCTGTTCCCGGCTGCCAGAGTGCATTGTAGCCCTGCATTCTCTTGTATCTGATAAGGATATCCTGCATGGTGTTGTCAAGGGCATGTCCCATGTGCAGCTGTCCTGTGATGTTTGGTGGTGGCATCACGATTGTGAATGGTTTTTTGCTGCGGTCTACCTCAGCATGGAAGTAGCCGTTGTCTTCCCACTTTTTGTAAAGACGGTCCTCGATGTCCTTTGGATCGTAGGTTTTGTTTAGTTCTTTGCTCATGTTTTCCTCCTTTTATATGAATGACGCAAAAGCTTTGGGATGTTTTGCTGTTTTTCTTTTTATTTACTACGGGCGACCGATTGGATTGCATGCGCAATCTTCCGGTATGGGTACATAAAAACGCCCTCCCGATCACTGACCGGAAGGGCGAATTAGCGCTGTACCACCTTCGTTTACATCGGAGCATATATATACATATAAACTCGAATGCCTCTTGTCCTGTAACGTGGACGAATCGGAAGAACTTATGTCAAATCTTGTTATATATAGATTTAACTTTCTGGGTTCTTCGGCTCAAAAGCTACCTTCCATGATTTCTGTCTTAAGCACCTTTCAGCCTGCCCAAAATGTATCACCATCTTACGGACCGGATGCTCTCTCTGAAAGCTTTCGTCATGTACTCCTCTTTCTTATGCCTTTAAATATTTTGCCTGTTTCTTTCTACAATATTAAAGTGCATTGGGTGATTTGTCAATATGATTTTTGCACAACATTCTTAGTTGCGACTATATCCACACCGGTTGCTGCAACATCGCTTAGCAGTACATCACCTATATGCACCGGTGCCTCTACCGTGATTTGGTTGATACACTCCATCACATCCATTATCTTTTCCTTTGGAATATCCTGTGCCGTCTTTACGGATACCATCGGTATTGTGCCATTTTTCACACAGACTGTGCTTGTCACAATTCGTGTCGGATGCGTCACTTCCTTTGCTCCATAGTCTGCTCCGCGCTTACAGGTATTTCCGGTTACTGTGACATTTTCTCCATCTATTGTCACCTTAAGGGCACAGCCCAGAGGGCAGCCTATACATGTCAAATTTCTTTCTTCCATGATACTATGCCTCCTCAATCTTTATCGTAATTGTGCGGGGATTTTCCGTTTCGATGAGCTGCTTCTTCTCAAGCACCACCTGCTCCATCTCACCCGGTGCCACTACAGGGCGCTTGCGGTGCTGTAATTGTTTATCATCCAGATATACCGCAATATAACAATTCTTATACACAGCTCCAACTCGAAATCTTACCGTTACAGTATCATCCATTTGTGCAGTATTTATAGTGCTTGGGACAGTATATCTGACTCCGCCTGTAGCAGTTATCGATATTTCTTTGCCATCGCAACTCTTGTCACCGCCGTTTTTCACATACTCTGCGGCATGGCGGCCTGCTGCTGTTGCTTCCTCTGACACATAATCCACGAGGTCGTGCACATGAAGCACATTTCCACAGGCAAATACACCCGGCACATTGGTCTCAAGGCTTTCGTTTACAACAGGTCCGCTTGTTACAGGATTGAGCTCTACACCTGCTGTTTTTGAAATCTCATTTTCCGGAATGAGTCCGCATGAGAGTAAAAGCGTATCGCACTCGTAAAACTCCTCTGTTCCCTCAATAGGCTTGTTATGCTCGTCAACCTGAGCGAGAGTGATGCCCTCCACACGCTCCCTGCCCTTTATATCAACCACTGTGTGGCTGAGCTTAAGCGGGATATTAAAATCATCAAGGCACTGCACAATATTACGCTTCAAGCCTCCTGAATACGGCATGAGTTCTGCAACCACCTGCACCTTGGCACCCTCCAAGGTCATTCTTCTTGCCATGATAAGACCGATATCTCCTGAGCCAAGTATTACTACCTTTCGTCCCGGCATGTATCCCTCTATATTCACCAGTCTCTGAGCTGTACCCGCCGAGAAAATTCCTGCCGGTCTGTAGCCGGGTATGTTAAGAGCACCTCTTGCTCTCTCCCTGCAGCCCATCGCAAGTATTACGGTCTTTGCAGCGATATGGAAAAGTCCGTCTGTGCGGTTCATAGCTGTAACTATTTTATCGTTTGCCTCATCTTTTATCTTTACATCATGCCTGTCATCCGCCCCGTTTTTGAACTCGTCACCGGTTGAGATATCCATGACCATCGTATTCAGTCTGTACTCTATGCCAAGCTCTTTGACCTCTTTGATAAATCTGCCGGCATATTCAGGGCCTGTGAGTTCCTCCTTAAAGGTGTGCAGGCCAAAGCCATTGTGTATACACTGGTTTAATATGCCGCCAAGCTCGCAGTCTCTTTCCAGTATAAGTATTTTATCTATTTTATTTTTCTTAGCGGAAGCTGCTGCCGCAAGACCTGCCGGGCCGCCTCCTACTATCACAATATCGTAAAATTCCATATTGTCCCCCTATGTTAATCTGATATTAACCCAATATCAATCTTTCGTTACCTGTCTCTTTGAAGTAAGACAGACTATCCGCGATTCTTGCTCATTCCAACAACTATCTTTGACTTTCCACCGCTTTTAGTGATGTCAAGCTGCGAAATGCCTCTCTCCCTGGCGATAATCTCCATAGTTCTCGGAGAACAGAAGCCTGCCTGGCACCTGCCCATTCCGGCTCTGGTGCGTCTCTTCACACCATCAAGCGACTTTGCGCCTAACGGTCTGTTTACCGCATCCATTATCTCGCCCTCCGTAATCATCTCACAGCGGCAGATTATGTTACCATACTCAGGCTTTTCTTTTATCAGCTCTTTATACTCATCCTCTGAAAGCTTCTTTGGATTTAAAATACCTTTTCTTGTCTCGATAAAGTCCGCATTTTTAGAAGGCTTAAAAAGCCTCTCAACTATTGCTGCCACTCTCTCACCGATAGCCGGTGCACTTGATAAGCCCGGTGACTCTATACCTGCACAGTCCACAAAAAATGGTGCATATTTAAGCTCCTCGATGATAAACTCATGTCCGTCCTCATGTGCACGGTTTCCTGCAAACGATGTTATAACCTGACGCATAGGAAGTGACGGCACCGAACGTGTGCCGGATGTCACAACATGCTCTAAGCCTGTTCTCGTTGTATTTGTACCATCCTTGTCCTCATGGTCATCTGCTGTAGGTCCGATTAAAATATTTCCGTGTACTGTCGGGGTTACGAGCACACCTTTGCCGTATTTGCCCGGGAGCTGAAAAATAGTCTTGTCAATGATACCTCCCGCAGCCCTGTCTAAAAGCTCGTACTCTCCGCGCCTTGGTGTAATATGTATTTTGTTTTCACTTACCATGTTGTGGAACACATCAGCATATACACCGGCTGCATTTACAACGCAGCGTGCATGAATTTCGCCATTTTGAGTGATGAGAATATAGCCTGTCTGCTCCTTTTGTATTGCCTTCACCTCTGTGTTAAATAAGAACTCCACACCATTTGCTGCTGCATTCTCAGCAAATGCGATATTCATGCCAAACGGACATACAATACCTCCTGTCGGGCAGTAAATAGCTGCCACAACTTCATCAGACAGATTCGGCTCCATCTCATGCGCTTCGCCTGAATCAAGAATTTTAAGTCCCGGCACCCCGTTTGCAATCCCCTGATTATAAAGCTCCTTAAGCCTTGGCATATCGTCATCGCTAAAGCACACTATCAGTGAACCGTTTCTTCGAAACTCAAAATCAAGCTTCTTCGAAAGCTCATCCATCATCTCATTTCCACGGAGATTCATCTGTGCCATAAGTGTACCGGTCTTACAATCAATTCCGGAATGGACAATAGCACTGTTTGCCTTTGAGGTGCCACAGCACACGTCCTCCTCCTTTTCCACCACGCAGATGGACAGGTTATATTTCGAAAGCTCTCTGGCACAGGCACTTCCCGATACTCCCGCTCCTATAATTACTACATCATACATGTTATTTTCTCCTACCAATTTCCATACATTGTTTAATTGCCGTATCACTAAGCTCATTTAAAACAATGCAAACATCAGCTATTATTCATCCTTCGCCCAGTTAAATGCGCAGGCGACAGCCTTTTTCCACATTTTAAGCTTCTTTTCTCTCAAATCAGCCGCTATCTCCGGCTCAAACACACGGTCAATAGCCCAGTTTCTCTTTATATCATCCTTGCTTTCCCAGTAGCTCACCGCAAGCCCTGCGAGGTACGCTGCGCCCATGGCTGTTGTCTCCACGCACACAGGCCTGTTGACCGGTGCATTGCTGATATCAGCCTGCATCTGCATGAGCAGATTATTGGCACTGGCGCCGCCGTCCACCTTAAGTGATGTGAGATTGATGCCCGAATCAGCCTTCATTGCCTCAAGCACATCATTTACCTGAAATGCCATTGATTCCAGAGTTGCCCTTATGACATGGTACTTGTTTACACCTCTCGTAAGCCCTACAATGGTTCCTCTGGCATACTGGTCCCAGTACGGTGCTCCAAGCCCTGTAAATGCCGGCACCACGTAGCAGCCGTTTGTGTCTTTTACCTTTCTCGCCATGTATTCTGAATCTGTTGAGGAATCGATAAATTTCATCTCATCGCGTAGCCACTGGATAGAGGCTCCCGCTACAAATATTGAGCCCTCCAGCGCATATACCACCTTGCCGTCTATGCCCCAGGCTATTGTGGTTACGAGTCCGTTCTTTGATGAAACAGGCATCTCACCTGTATTCATGAGAAGGAAGCAACCGGTGCCATATGTATTTTTGGCTTCTCCTGCCCTAAAGCAGGTCTGTCCAAAAAGTGCTGCCTGCTGGTCTCCTGCCGCCCCCGCGATAGGAATCGGTCCCCCGAAGTACACCGGATTCACCTCACCATACACACAGCTTGACGGCATAGGCTTTGGAAGCATGCTCTTTGGTATGTCAAGCTCCTTAAGTATCTCATCATCCCACTTTAAGGTATTGATATTAAACATCATGGTTCTTGAAGCATTGGAATAATCCGTAACATGCACCTGCCCCTGAGTGAGCTTCCATATAAGCCACGTCTCGACTGTTCCAAACAAAAGCTCGCCTCTTTCGGCTCTCTCCCTCGCTCCCGGCACATTGTCAAGGAGCCACTTGAGCTTAGTTGCCGAAAAATAAGCATCTATCACAAGCCCTGTCTTTTTTCTGAAGGTCTCGGTAAGCCCCTTTTCCTTCAGTGAATCCGCATACTCTGCCGTGCGTCTGCACTGCCATACTATCGCGTGATAAACCGGCTCACCTGTATTTTTGTCCCATACAATTGTGGTCTCTCTCTGGTTAGTAATGCCTATCGCACATATGTCGGCTGCCGTAGCCTGGATATTGGCCATTGCCTCCTTTGCCACCTCAAGCTGTGTTGCCCAGATTTCCTCTGCATCATGCTCCACCCAGCCCGGCTTTGGAAAAAACTGCGTAAATTCCTTCTGTGCCACACTGCACATCTCACCCTTCTCATTGAAAAGTATACATCTGTTGCTGGTCGTGCCCGCATCTAATGCCATAATATACTTTGCCATGTAAAAATCCTCCAACTCTCTATATTTCTAGCCTTTTTCCTTCTATCTTGCTACAGCTCTTCCTCTACCATGCTCTTCTCTCTGTTGAACGCATCATAGATACATGGAATTACTATAAGCGTAAGGATGGTTCCGTATACGAGACCTCCTATTATTGCGATTGCCATCGGCCTTATCATATCTGAGCCATCTCCGATACCTATCGCCGATGTAAACATTGCAAGTATGGTGGTCATCGCTGTCATCAGTATTGGACGAAGCCTTGTACGGCCTGCGTCTATGATTGCCTCATGCTTGCTCATGCCCTCTCTCCTGGCCTGATTGATGTAATCAATGAGCACGATTCCATTATTTACAATGAGGCCTGCCAGCATGATAAAGCCAAGCATTGATATGATTCCGAGCTCATTTCCCGTGATGAAAAGAGCTATAAAGCCTCCTGTAAACGCAAGAGGTATACAGAACATGATAATAAACGGTGAAAGCAATGACTGGAACTGCGCCACCATGATAAGATAGATAAATATCACTGCAAGCACAAGCATAAGTCCAAGCTGACTCATTGACTCATTTATTGTCTCATCCTCGCCCTCCATGTCTATTGAATAACCATCAGGAATGCTAAGTTTATCAATTTTTGATTTAATTTTATTGCTTAGTAATGTTACATTATGGTTTTCATCAACCGCACCTGATACTGTAATATATCTGGTCTGAGCATCTCGGTGAATGGTACTCAGGGTCTGTCCCTGTGAAATAGTGCAGATATCACTGAGCGGAATCTCCTTTTCACTGCCATCATTATCCTTATAGGTAAATGTAAGGTTTTTGATGTCGTCCACAGTCACATCAGACTGCTCTGCAGATTGTAGGTATACCTCATAGTCCTTTATGTCGGTCGTAATGGTTGTTGCGCTCTTTTGAGATGATATCTCACCGGATACGAGCTGGTATACCTGAGCCACCGTATAGCCATACTTTGCTGCTTTTTCCTTATCCACAGTTATCTTAAGCTCATTGGTTGTATCGCCAAGACCGTCATCTATATCAGTCACACCATTTGTGTCCTTAAGGATATCTGCCACATCACCTGCAAGCTTCTGCAGCTTGTCTATATCATTACCCTTAATCCTGACAGAGAGACCACTTCCGAAAAACTCTGATGAGTCCATAGCTTGTGAAGATGCTGTTACCTTGCAGTCCAGATTCTTTGTGCGTTTTTCAATTTCATCTATTACCTTATCCGATGAAACATCCGACTTCTCATCAAGCAATATATACATGCTCACGCTGTCGCTTCCTGAGCTCATCAGGTTCATGGTCGAGCTGCCGCCTGCTGTAGCTCCTATTGTGTCTATTCCCTTTATATCAGAGATTTTGTCCATGACCTTATCAGACAGCTCTGTAAGCTGCTTGAAGTCAAGCTTTTCGTCATCCTTTGCCTCTATGGTAAGTGAAATCTGATTTGACTCCATGTCCATATCCATAAATGTCATTCCCCTTGACATGCAAAGTGCGCCACTGCCGACTAAAAGCACTACTGCCGCAATAAAAACCACCGGCTTAAATCTAAGACATGTGCCGAGCACATTTCCATACCAATCCTTAAAACGGTCAAACCATGGATGCTTTATATCCTTCGTCTTTTTGAGCATGCCTGAAGCAATTGCCGGTACAAATGTGAGTGCAACTACAAGAGATGCCATAAGTGTAAATGCTACAGTAAGAGCCAAATCTACAAAGAGCTGTCTCGTGATTCCATCAGTAAAAATGATTGGTGCGTACACACTTACCGTGGTGAGTGTAGAGGCAAAAATGGCTCCTGCCACCTGATTTGCGCCCTCAACAGCCGCCTTCTTTACCGAATATCCCTCTCCTCTTAATCTGTAGATATTCTCGATTACTACGATTGAATTATCCACCAGCATTCCTATTCCAAGTACAAGTCCCGACATTGAAATGATATTTAAGGTGATATCCGTAAAATACATAAGCACCACTGCCACAATAACCGATAGCGGTATAGATGCTGCAATAACAAGTGTTGGCTTTATATCCTTTAAGAACAAGAGCAATACGAAAATGGCAAGTATTGCTCCCACTATCATATTTTCCATAACACTCTTTACTACCATGTCGATGTATACGCCCTGATTCATGAGCACTGTGGTGTGTAATCCGTCATTTTCCTTTTCCAGCGAATCAAGCTTGTCTAAAAGACGGTCTGTGACGTCTCCTGTAGAGTAGCCGGTCTGCTTCTCCATGGAGAGCATTATTCCGGGATTACCGTTGACTATCGCATATGTCTCATCCGAGTTGTCAGTCATCTCAACATCTGCCACATCACCGACATGAATAGGAGCTATTCCATCAAGCTTCATATCCATAAGCACCAGATTTGTTAAATCATCAATTGATTTTATTTCATCTCCCACCTGTACTATGTACTGCGTGCCATTTGAATCATTTACATAGCCTGCAGGCATATCAAAGTTCTGAGCGACGAGCAGCTGCGAGAGCGAGTCGATTGTTAAAACTGCATTTAAGTTTGACTTGTCAAGTGCATCATCCTTACTCTTTTCAAGCTCCTTCTTTGAGCTGTCAAGAGATGCCGCTGCTGTTGCAAGCTGTGCCGACTGCTGTCCTATACTTATAGAGCTGATGGCTGCCTGACTGTTTAGATTATCATAGGCATCTAAAAGTGCTGTCTCTCCTTGTGCTATCTGGTCAAGCCCACTTTGGCACTGCTCTATACCTGTATTCACCTGAATGAGAGTCTGTGCTATCGCTGACGCTGCCGCAGGCAGATCATCTGCTGTGTTTACGGTGATTCCAAGCGCCGAGAGACCTGAAAACTGTGCTGCAATCTGCTTATCAACCTGCTCAAGCTGCGCTTTGAGTGCTGTGCCCGCTTCACCCGGTGCATTTGCGCCCTCTTTGAGTGACGGAATTGTCTTTGTATATGTATCACTATTCATGAAATCTGAAAGAGCTGACTGAATTGTTTCAAGCTGGCTCTTCTGCTCATTTAAGCTTGCAAGAGTACTCTCCAGCTGAGTCTTCTGCTCTGCAAGCTTTGCCTTTTGCTCCTTTAGCGTATCCACTCCCGCGCTCATCTGATCCGATGCAGATGTGATTGCGTTTTGTCCGCTCTCTATCTTTGCGCTTGCATCATCCATCTGACTTTTTGCATCGTCAAATTTCTTTGAAACGGCATTATTTATTTTCTCATTGAGCGCATCTATCTTGGCCTGATTCATCGTAACCTGTATCTGCTCGGTGAGCTCACCTGTCGCAGTCACTGATGCGACTCCCTCTGTACTCTCAATTGCAGGCTTTAGTGTGTTTTCCACAAAGTCTGTGATTTCTGCCTTGCTTTTCCCATCCATATCCACAGCAGTCATCATGATTGGAAGCATGTCCGGATTTATCTTCATAATGGTCGGAGTACCCACTCCATCCTTCCAGCCAGCCTTGACCTGATCTATTTTCTGCTGCATCTCTATCACTACAGAATCCATGTTGGCATTCTGCTCATACTCGCATGTCACCAGAGAATAGCTGTTATATGACATTGAGCTTACGTTTTTGATATTGGACGTAGTTGCCATAGCTGCTTCAAGCGGCGCGGTGACATCGCTCTCCACCTCCTGTGGACTTGCTCCCATATCTGTTGTCACGATAAGTGCATACTGAAAGCTCATATCCGGCAGCAGATCTGTCGTCATCCTGCCAAGCGATACAACACCGAGCACTATTACCAGCAGTACTCCTACAAGTACAGTAAAAGGCTTTTTTACACTATATCTTGATATCATCTGACCCCTCCTTCTTCTTTTCTTTGATAATGTCCTGCCTTAGTTTGATAGACAATGTGATTACTGCGATTTTCACAATAAATTTAATTCGCTGTTATACTTTTATTATACAATGTGTCGGATTGCAACTCAATTGGTTTATACTTTTTTAAGAGATTTTGACAATAAAAAGACACCCAATTATACGATTAATATAATTCGATGTCCTTAAATGTCTTTTAATCTCTTTTAAGATTTTTTATTTATTTCATCTTCAAATGCCCTCTTCCTCAATCTCATCCTCATCATCATTGATACCTGCAACAGCACTTGTAACGGCTCCGATTACAGCGACAAGCGCAAAGATGATAACTAAAAAAATAACTATAAAGAATGCTACTAAAAAACCTGTATCTGTCATATAATTTACCCCCATAGCTGTCTCACAGCTTCTTTAAAATATAGTTTTAGTTTAACACACTTGTCTGTAAATAACAATATCGTAAAGGGCTAAATTATTGACTAAATATTGACTAAAATATTGATTTATGAAATTACTCAGTCCTTGATCTGCATACCATTTGCATCCATATGATAGCCTTCAGTCATGATCAGCTTTGATACCGGAACTATCTCATAGCCCATGTCCTGCAGCTTCGTGAGCATCTCATCGAGTGCCTGCGAGGTGTATTTTGCGCCTAGATGGCAGAGTATTATCGAGCCACAATCCAGGCTTTTGTGATTGCACACTGTATCTATAATGTTTTGCACACCATAGTTTTTCCAGTCGAGCGAATCCACATCCCACTGGATTGGATAATAGTCACAGCCATACACTGTGTCAATCAGTTCATTGTTGTACGAGCCGTATGGCGGTCTGAATACCTTCATATCCTTTCCGGTCAGCTCCTTGACCTTTTTGTGCACATCCATTATCTCTGTCTTCATCTCGCCTGCATTGATTGTTGCCATATCATAGTGGTGCTCACTGTGATTTCCGGGCTCATGCCCTTTTTCAACCAGCGTCTTTACACATTCAGGGTTATCACTCACAAACCCTCCTGTCATAAAAAATGTAGCCTTTACGTTGTGCTTGTCAAGTGTCTCCATCATACTGTCAAAATCCTCTGCTCCCCAGGCACAGTCAAATGAAAGGGCTATCTTTTTTTCTGTTGTCTGAACCGAATATACAGGCAGCTTTCTGTCCCCGAACTGACTCACAGCACTGCTAAGTGTCTCCATCACCTCTATATTTTTCAGCTGCGATATGTCATACTCTCTGCCATATAAAGCGCCTGTAATAAGAAGCGCCGACAGCAGCACTCCAAAAAGGAATCTGTGTCGGCGTTTCTTTCGTTTTGTCCCATTATGTAGTTTTGTATTTTGCATGTATGCTCTGTATTCACTCATGCTATATACTATTCTTTATTATCACAAATTATGAATAATGAAATAACTCTATTTCAGTTCTTCTGCCCTTCCGATAAACTCAAGCACTACCTCAATCGACTGATGCGCAGCCTTCTCCGCAAAGGTCTGGTAGTCTGTCTCGCCGCCGTCGCCGTCTGATATTGAGCGAAGAATGGCAAATGGCACATTGTTCACATAGCACACATGACCGATGCTGCCTCCCTCCATCTCTGCTGCGATTGCATCAAAGGTATTCGAAATATAATCCTTCTGCTCCTTTGTGGCAATAAACTGATCTCCTGTTGCGATATTGCCCTTTTTGTAGTGGATATTCCTGTCAGCTAAGCATGAGCACATGAGCTCCACCATTTTTGTATCTGCCGGAAGCAGAATCATATTGATGCCTGAAAGAAGTCCCTTCGGGTCTCCGATTGGCGATGTATCCATATCGTGCTGCAGCACGTTTGTGGCTACTGCCACGTCAAGCACATTTAAGTCCTTTGTCAAAGTTCCTGCCACTCCGATATTGACAATCATATCTACATCATATTTCAAAATCATGGCCTCTGCACATATTGCCGCAAATACCTTTCCTATTCCGCATTTTGCCGCAACAACATACTGATCACCGATTTTGCCCTCAACAAACTCCACTCCGCTGTAAACCTCTGTCTGTGTGTCTGTCATCTGAGCCTTTAAGTCATCGACCTCCATCTGCATTGCACCAATTACACCTATTGTCATTTTATTTCTCCATTCCTGCTATCTTGCTATTATAGTATCTTTTTATATAACTATCCAGAACCACTGAGAACCCAAGACTGATGCGTCATACGCACATGTAAGCATCAGATTTTCCTGTACTCAATACAACTTCTGTCAAAGCTTAATACCTGTTTACTGTGGATAAGTAAACTCCATATTTGTCTGGCTCTCAAGCACCTTTAGATATGCACGGCACTCCTTCTTTGCCTCGTCAAGTGACAGATTCTCGTAATGTCCGCACTCTATGGCTGATGCACCAAATACCGGTCCATCATACTCAAGTATCTGTTTTAAGACCTCTTTTGTGATTTCAAAAACCTTTCCCGGCTCGACATCCCTCACAACGAGATAGAAGCCTGTCTGACAGCCCATCGGTCCAAAATATACCACATCATCTGCAATCTCAGAGTTTCTCACACATGTTGCAAACATATGCTCCACTGAGTGCATAGCTGAATTGGACATATAATCGCCTGCATTAGGTTTTCTTGTACGAAGGTCGTATGTGACGATTTCTCCGTCTTTTCTTGAAATATAAAATCCAGGTTTAAGAATATTATGATTGATTGTAAAGCTTTTAATTCTTTCCATAAAAATGTTTCTCCTTACTTAGTTGCTGCCTCAAACTGCTTCAGATAATCCTCAAATACATTGAGTGCATCATCCACAGGCTTTGGTGTGCTCATATCGACACCGGCACTCTTTAGCAGCTCGATTGGATTCTTCGAGCATCCACCGCACAGGAAATTTCCTATATACTTATCCACAGCAGGCTTTCCCTCCTCAAGTATCTTTTTTGAAAAAGCAACTGCTGCCGAATAGCCCGTCGAGTACTGATATACATAGTACGGTGTGTAAAAATGCGGTATGCGCATCCACTCATATGATATCTCATCATCCACGCGCATATCCGGTCCGTAGTACTGCACATTCAGCTCATGCCACAGTTCATTTAGCACATCCTTGGTAACCGGCTCGCCCTTTTGCATTTTCCGGTGAGCTATATGCTCAAACTCTGCAAACTGCGCCTGCCTGAAAAGTGTCGTCCTGAAGCCGTCCAGAAAATGTGTCATGAGATATTTTCTCTCATTCTCATCCTCACAATGCTCAAGCATATAGTGCATGAGAAGCGACTCATTGCAGGTGGATGCAACCTCTGCCACAAAAATCAGGTATCCCGCGTAGGTGATGCTCTGATGCTCATTTGAATAGTATGTATGCATCGCATGTCCCATCTCATGAGCCAGCGTAAACACACTGTCCAGATTGTCGGCATAGTTCAAAAGCACATACGGATGAGTGCCGTAAGCGCCCCATGAATACGCACCGCTTCTCTTGTTCTCATTCTCATATACATCTATCCAGCCACTCTCCATGCCAGCCTTAAGTGTGCTGACATACTCATTGCCCATAGGCTCAAGCGCCTTTGCCACAAGCTTTTTCGCCTCATCATAGGTGTAGGTGGTCTGTACATTGTCCACAATCGGTGCAAACAAATCATACATATGCAGATGCTCCACACCTAAAAGCTTCTTCCTAAGCGACATGTACCTGTGCAGAGCCGGCAGATGTGCATGAACCGTCTCAATCAGATTGTCATATACACTCTCAGGAATATCGCCATCGGATAAATACATGGCCCTTGCGCTGTCATATTTTCTTACCCTTGCATAAAAAGTGTCATTTTTCAGCTTGCTGATGTACATCATGGAAACAGTATTGCTCCACTTCTTGTACGAATCATATACTCCGCGGAACACCTGCTTGCGCAGGCTTCTGTCCTTGCTGCTTAAAAAATCTATGAAATTGCCGTGCGTGATACGGATTTTATTTCCCTCGACATCAGTGATATACGGGAATTTGATATCCGCGTTGTTGAACATGCTGAATATATTCTCCGGTGCTGCAGCCATTTCACCGCACTGCGCCAGGATATTCTCCTCTGCAGCCGATAAAGTATGCGCTTTCTGACGCATTATCTCATCAATCGCACGCTTATAGTGCATAAGCTCATTGCTCTCACTGTAAAAGCTCTCAAGCCTTTTATCATCTATCTGCAAAATCTCCGGACTCGCAAATGCCAGCGCACCTGATGCCTGAACAGTCAGTGTCTCTGCCTTTGACACATATGCCTGATATTTCGACACGGCAGTGTCCTGATGTGAGCGCTCATTCGCATAGACAACTATACGCTCCAAATAATAAGACAGCTCATCCTGCTTCTTAAAAAAATCAAGCAGCGTTGCTGCACTGTCGGCCAGATGTCCCTTAAATCCGGATAGCTTTTCAGCAAGCTGTGACGCTTTTTCACACTCAGCCTCCCACAGCTCATCTGTCTCATACATATCCTCAAGCTTCCATTTGTACTCGTCTGAGATTTCATCTCTCTTTTGAAGCCTTTTCTCACTCATTTTGTGTTACCTTCTATCTTACTCTTTTTATTTAGAATCCCACACATCTGCTCTGCAAAATGCATATAGACGTGTGGGATATATGTGAATTATAACAATTAAGCTCTACTTTGTAATTAAAGTGCCCATACCACCTGAAACTGTCTTACCCTCTTTGTTGAGCTTTGTGATAAGCACCGAACGGATGGCAGAGTCACCGATAAAGTCGATGGCCGCCTCAATCTTTGGAGCCATGGTACCCTCATCAAACTCGCCTGCTGCAAGGTACTTCTTTGCCTCATCGACAGTCATGGTATCAAGCGGCTTCTCATCCTCCTTGCCATAGTTCAGGCAGACCTTGTCAACGCTTGTAAGTATAACAAGTCTGTCTGCATCAAGAGTATCTGCAAGCTTTCCTGCTGCAAGATCCTTCTCGATAACAGCACTGGCGCCCTGAAGCTTATTATCCTGTGCTAAAACAGGAATTCCGCCGCCACCGCATGCGATAACAACCTGATCCGCATCAACAAGAGCCTTAATAGCATCCTTTTCCACTATATCAACAGGCTTTGGAGCTGCCACAACTCTTCTGTAGCCTCCCTCAACCTGTGTCACATGATTGCCCTTTTTCTCCTCTTCCTCAGCCTCAGCCTCTGTCATAACACGGCCAATGATCTTTGTCGGATGATAAAAAGCCTCATCATATGGGTCAACAACCACCTGTGTAAGTATTGTAGAAACGGTCTTGTAAATTCCTCTGCCAAGAAGCTCTGTACGGATAGCATTCTGTAAATCATATCCTATATATCCCTGACTCATTGCAGAGCAGACTGCTGTAGGTGTAGCTGTATACTCAGGATAAATCCTGCAAAACTCAGACATAGCGGTGTGAATCATGCCCACCTGCGGTCCGTTGCTGTGTGTGATAACAACCTCATAATCGTCCCTGATAAAATCTGCAACTGCCTTTGCTGTATGCTTTGTAGCCTCGTGCTGCTCCGGAAGAGTTGTTCCAAGAGCATCATGTCCGAGTGCAATAACTATTTTTTTCTTCTTCATGCCGACCTCCTATGCAAAATGAAAACTAATTTGCTTCTATTATCTAATATTTTGTGGAATTTGTCTAGTACTTTGAACTGATTTGAACAACATTTACGCTACAGCGTAAGGGACGTAAGCCCAGGGCACCGGTGACGCACACGTACTCTTGCAGGAGCGAATAGCGAAGTGGCTTAGATACTGTAGAAATTATGCCCATGAAACGCAGAAACACCCCTGCATGAACGCAGGGGTGAGGAGAAAACGCGCCGGAATTACTGCTGGACATCCTTCGCAGAGCTTAAGGTTACTTCAACCTTGCTCTCTTCGTACTGTCTGCCACTCTGACGGGCAACAGTAAGAGTAACCTTATCTCCGGCCTTGTAGCTCTTTAACGCTGACTGCAGCTCTGTCATAGAAGAAATCTTTGTGCTGTCAATAGCAGTGATGATATCTCCCTCCTGTAAGCCGGCATTTGCGGCACCTGAGCCAGCTGAAACAGATGAAACATACACACCCTGTGGGAAGCCGTAGGCTACCATCTCAGATGAAACATCACCACCCTTGATACCAAGGTATGCCTGATTCTCATTAGTATATTTTCCATTCTGGATAAGGCTCTCAATAATAGGCTTTGCAACCGACATAGGAATTGCATATCCGATACCCTCAACCTCAGTTGAAGAATATTTTACAGAGTTTATACCGATAACCTCGCCATTTTCATTTAAGAGTGCTCCACCACTGTTTCCAGGGTTTATGGCTGCATCTGTCTGGATAAGCTTGTTGTTGGTAACAGTCTCACCTGTCTGTGAATCCTGTGTAGTAACAGTTCTGTTAAGTGCACTTACTATACCTGTTGTGACAGACTGTCCGTATCCAAGTGCATTACCGATAGCAATTGCAGGACTTCCAACAGCTACACTATCAGAATCTCCGATTGTAGCAATCTTGATATTTGAGTAAGTATCTTTTCCAAGGTCCGCTTTCTTTACACGTACAACTGCAAGATCGTCATCCGGATCTGTTCCTCTGATTTCTGCCTTTACCACAGAATCATCATCAAACTGTACTGTGAGCTCCTCTGAATCTGCCACAACATGATTGTTTGTAGCAACATAAAGATAATCATCATCCTCACTCACAATAATTCCTGAGCCACAGCTCTGAGACTGCTGTGACTGCTTTCCGAAAAAGCTGTTGTAGGTGACTGTTCCTGTATTTGTGATAGCAACGATGCTAGGCATAACCTCATCGACAACAGATGATACATCTGTCAGATCCTTTTCATCCCCTGAGGATGTCTGCTTAGTCCCACCGGATGTTGTAGTTGTAAGCTTTGCACTTGCAGTAGAAGAATTTGAAATAGCTCTCGTGCCAATATAGCTTACTCCTGTGAAAACACCGCCTCCGACGAGTCCAAAGATAAGAGCTGCCGCTACTGTCTTTGCTGCAAATGGTCCAAATGCACCAGGCTTTCTAGGTGCTCTCTGTTTCTTAGGCTTTGCCGTCTGCTGGTATGCCTGACCATTCATATTCATCCGGCTATATGAATTGTCTGTCGAACCTGCTGATGTGCCGCCATATGCATTATTATTTGTGCCTGAATTATACGACTGATTAGAATAAGGCTGGTTTGCATATGACTGATTTGCATTTGGCTGTCCTGCTGCAGAAGCCTGCGAATATGGATTGTAGCTCTGTGAATAGCTTTCAGCTGATGTATTATTAGTCTGTGCAGCCTTCTGTGACTCATCCGGATTGTAAGGATTACCCGACATTGTGAAATTTACATTGTTTGTATTGTTATTTGTACTGTTAGTATTATTTGTATTGTTTGTATCATTCATATTTCTATAATTGTTATCCATAATAATTTCTCCTTTCGTTTACAATTAGAAGTATACTGTCAATCTGTGTTTAATTTGTGACGGGATTATTTATTTTTTCATAAATCAGTTAACTATTTATAGCCTATGTTCCCCATTGCAGGCCACTATGCGATTATAAAAATAACTGCTCATCGGCAGATGCACCTCTAAGTCTGCGATAAATAGAAATTGCAGAATATCAATACATCCCTGCCAATGAACAGTTACCATAAATCATATATTAAATTTCAATTCCGTTCTTCTCAAGAAGAGCTCTCGCTGTTTCAACTGAATCTGTACCTGTCGCATTCTTTACAGGTGCAAACTCCTTCTCTCTGTCTACCTCAAATGGCAGGCTATTGTCCATCATGTATACCATATCGAGTATGAGTGTCTCGAACTTGTATGCATTCGGAGTCTCAGGCTTGTGCTCTGTACCATTCTCATCAATGTAAGGTACCTTCTTCTCTACCACATGAAGTGGAAGGCTCTTTTCTGCGATAGCCATGAGCTTGTCCACGCGGAATAAATAGTTTAAGATAACACCAAAACCATACTGCAATGAACCATTCTCGTTCTTTGCCTCTGCCATCTCAGGAGTAAGCTCGTAATACTCAACAATCGAAGGCTTGCCATTCTCAAGACACATAGCACCAACTCTCTCATATGGATCACATTTTCTGACCACCTTAGAGCCGCTGACACAGCCGGACTCGATTGTAGCACCTACAAATACAGGATCTGCAATCTGCTGAAGCACATTGTCCACAGCAAATACATTGAGCCACTCAACACCCTTGTCCTTCAAATCCTTGTCAAGACCGGCATTGATGAGTGACTTGAACCATCCACCGTTTCCGTTTGGTGACATGGCAAGTGAATCCTCAGATTTCATGAGCAGATTTCCATCAAAATCAACTGCCGGAACCATCTCCTGCACGAAAAACTTCACATAATCCTTGTTGTATCCAAAATAGTCGTGCTCTTCAAAGAACTCTCTTGTCATGCCATCATTTATCTCGCTTGTCATGACATACAGCGGCACCCATGTACCGGTCTGATTTGTAACCTTCATGAGGTTTGCGACAAGCTGCTCAAAGATGTAGAGTTCCTTTGTCTTTCCGATATTGAACATGCCCTTAGCCTTGTCAAAGCCAAGACGTGTACCCTGTCCACCGGCAAGAAGAATTGCACCGACCTTGCCATTCTTGACAGCATCAAGACCTGTTGCAAGGTATTTGTCCTTATTTGCCTCTATCTCTGAAAGCTCCATAGCAGCAAGCGGTGAAAATGTACCTCTCTGCTGCTCCTTGTTGTGAATCATATCAAGGTATGACCAGTCCATGTGCTCAAGCTGGCTCTCAAGCTTAGCCGGAGCTTCCTCTGTTAAGAATTTCTTTAAGTATTTCTGGTTTGTTGCCGTGATTTTTTCTTTGATTTCCGGTTTCATAATAAATAATCTCCCTAATAGCTAACTTTAATTATTTAATCATCCGAACCATCTGATGATGATTTTTCTTCTGAACCGTTTTCAGATTCTGACTGGCTCTTTTTCAGGGCATCCTGCTTGTCCTTATTTTTTTTCTTTGCCCCTTCTGTTCCATCAGAGCCAACAGTATCATTGTACTGCGTGAGATCAAATGCTGAAGTCTTAGATGTAACACCTGTCTTTTTAGCAATCTTATCACTTACTGTCTGAACTGTCTCTGTTGGCTGGTAATCAGTCTCATTAAACAGGAACTGATGAAGCTTAGAAACATTCTGTGCCAGGTCTATAGGAATTACGGTATCGCCAGTAGTTGACAGATTCATTGTAGTCAGCTCAAATGGGAAGCCTGTTGTCTCCTTCATCTGATATTTTGTAACAGCTGTTGCATACTGGATAATCTCTTTAGCTGTAAAATTAGTACTTATCTGACTCATAATATCCTTACACATCTCTGTTAGAGAGCCTAAATCTGACTGTTTAGCCTTGTCAAGCATAGCCTGAAGCACAATTCTCTGACGGGATGCCCTTAAGAAATCATCACCTGAGGTGCTTCTGATACGTGCATAGCATGTAGCCTGAGTTCCATCAAGATGCTGCATACCATCCCCCTCAAGATAAGGAGTATTATATCCTGTAGTATAATCAACCTCAGGAATCAGATAATTGATTTCCTTCATCTCCGCATTAGTAATCTCAAGATCAAGGCCACCGATATCATCTATAGCATCTACAAGAGCCTTCCAGTCAACACAGACATACTTGGTTATATTCAAATCCAAATTTGAATTAAGCATAGCTACTGCTCTCTTTGCCCCACCATTTGCATAAGCGGCATTTGCCTTTGCAAACTTTCCATTGCCTATAGGCAGATACGTATCTCTGTAGACAGAAACAAGCTGAACCTCCTTAGTATCATAATTCAGACTAGCAATCATGATACAATCGGAATGCCCCTCATCGTATGAACCATTACTTCTGTTGTCCAGACCAAACAACGCTACATTGAGATATCCATGCATATTGGCAAGAACATCCTCATCAATCTCCTCATTGATTCCGGCCTCACTATTTGTCAGCGCATCCTCATATTTAACCTGTCCGAGTGTCTTATTATAAGCCCAAACCACTAACAGAACAATTAACAGCAGCAGGATTTCAAATACAAAGAGTATAATCTTCTTACGTCCACTTCTTCTCTTTTTTCTTCTTCTCTTCTTTGCCATGTTATTTTTCCTTTTTCCTATGAATGTAAAGCCACGCGTCTGCGTAGTCCTGACGTTCCTTCTCTGACATATTGGTATACTTTCCAAACTCCAGATTCGTCAGACGCATCTGCGGCCTGCCACACTTGAAGCATTCAACCTCTTTCCTTCTTGAAACCATCCGTATCCAGCCACAATCCGGGCAAATGTATATTTTCATCATAGTCTTTATTCAAACTGTCCGAGAACCTCAGCTGACAAAGCATCAAGCTTAGCCTGTGAATCTTCAAGAGACACTCCTTTAACTCCGAAATAGAATTTAATCTTAGGCTCTGTACCAGAAGGGCGTACACAGCACCAAGCGTTATCGTTAAGTTCGTAGTAAAGTACATTGGAAGAAGGAAGACCTGTCGGCTCGACCTTTCCTGTTGTCATATCTTTTCTTGTGTCATTCTTGTAATCACGGATAGCAAGCACCTGATAATCACCAAATTTCTTTGGCTCAGCGGCACGTGCCTTTGTCATAATCTCATTTATCTGTGCAGCACCATCAATGCCCTTTAAGGTCATTGTGGAAATGCCCTCTCTGTAGTAGCCGTACTTCTCGTACATGTCAATCATGCCATCCCAGAGTGTCTTGCCCTGTGACTTGTAGAAGGCAGCCACCTCACACAGCATGCAAACTGCTGCAGGAGCATCCTTGTCCCTTGCATATGTGCCAGGTAAGCATCCGTAGCTCTCCTCCATACCGAATACATAGTTGTTGCAGCCGGTCTTTTCGAATTTGAGCATCTGCTCACCGATATACTTGAAGCCTGTTAAAACCTCGATATGCTTTACGCCATATGCTGCCGCAATTGCCTTACCCATATCTGTTGAAACAATTGACTCAACAAATGCAGGATTCTCAGGCAGAGTACCATTAGCGCTCTTCTGGCTTAAAATGTACTCACCGATAAGCATAGCTGACATATTTCCTGTAAATGTCACATACTCACCTGTCTTTGTATCCTTGCAGTATACACCGAGTCTGTCGGCATCAGGGTCAGTTGCTAAAACAATATCAGCATCCTTTTCCTTTGCCAGCTCAAGTGCAAGCTTCCATGCATCAGGATTCTCAGGATTTGGATAAGGAC
>ENA-OPXG01000630-OPXG01000630.1-human-gut-metagenome-genome-assembly--contig:-NODE-630-length-23015-cov-2.234451_pt1 | contig 23015 bp, 18 predicted proteins | sample MGYA00241519_ERZ502030 | MGnify/ENA primary metagenome ERZ502030 (study PRJEB25962, sample SAMEA2041937) | human gut metagenome | biome: human gut; feature: human-associated habitat; material: faeces...
CGCCGCTCTTGCTTACATACAGTCAGCCGATGGAAGGACCGATCAGCCCAACATCTGCCAGAAATCGCGGACGGTGTTGTAATTCACATAGATCTCGTCGGCGTCAAAGGGAGCAACGTTGATCTCAGAGAAGGGAGTGGAGCCCTCGGCGGGTTCGATGTCATCGCGGACAGGCCAGCCGCCCAGAGTGTTGAAGGGCTTGTAACCAGAGGTGTCACCATCGATGCCGCCCATCATGAAGCGGATCAGCAGCTTGGCGGCGGCAGGATGCTCGCAGCCTTCCACAACGTACAGGGTGTTGACGGCGGGGATACCGGTGTCAGGCTCCAGATTCACGGGAGCGAAGACCCAGCCGTTATCGGCGGCCTTGCGGAGCTTGGAGGAAGCGCAGAAGCCAACGGGGGGATCCTTCTGGCCGGGGGTACCGACAGCCTCGGCGATCGCGTCGGAGGAGGCGGTGAAGATCGGTTCGTTGGCGTGCAGACGCTTCAGGAACTCATAACCGGCGTTCTCGCAGCCGTCGGACAGCTTCAGCTCTTCGCCGTACAGGGCCTTATAAGCCTCGGCCAGACGGTTCGGCTCCTCGCCTACGCAGAAGCCGGTGATCCAGGAGCCCCAGGACAGGTTGTCCAGAGGATTCTGCATCATGATCTTGCCCTTCCACTGGGGCTCGGTCAGCTGCCAGATGTTGGTGATGGGAGAACCGTCGGGATAAGCCTCCGTGTTGTAGAAGAGCTGGGTCAGCTCAATGTACAGGGGCGTGGCGGTCGCAGTGTAGCTGGGGTCGATGTGGGCGAAGATGTCAGCGGGCTGATAGTTGTAGAACGTCTTGTTGGCCACATACTGGTTCCACATGGAGCCGTCCTGGTCCTTGATGTGGACAACGTCGGCTACATGCTTGCCGGCCTCGTACTCACGGGTGACCTTCTCCAGCAGCTCGTTGGTGGAGATGTCGAAGGGAACGCAGTCAATGCCGGGATACTTTTCCTCGAAAGCGGCCTCCACCTTGGTGCATCTGGAGGAGATGGAGTACAGGGTCACGGTGCCGCCCTCTTCAATGGCCTTCTGATACAGCTCCTCGTCGGTTTCCTCGGTGTTGTAGATCTGAGAAGCTTCTTCCCAGGGGGTCAGCTGGGTTTCCGCAGGGGGAGTGCTGGGGTCGGTGGTGTCGGTGGTGTCGCCGGACGTGTCGGCTTTCTTTCCGCAGCCGACCAGGCTCAGCATCATCGTGCCAGCCAACAGTGCCGCCAGGAGCTTTTTGCGCTTCAACATGTTCTTTTCCTCCAAATCAGATTTTTATTTTCGCGGGCTCTGCCGCAGTGGTACAAATTTACACGCAGTATTTGATCAGATTCTCGCTCTTGGTCTCGAAAACGTTGACCTTCTTGGGATTGAAGCCCAGATACACCGGCTCGTCGCTGGCGTAGTGGGTGGAGCCAAGCTCCTTGACCGTCAGCATGGTGTCGCCCACCCGGACGCTGACCAGCGTTTCGGAACCGGCGGGCATGCCGGAGTAAACGTGGCCTTCCACCCAATGCGCGTCATCCGCCTGACGGCTGATGGACAGCTGCTCGGGCCGGACGCCGATGGTCACATCGACGCTGCCGGACTGGGGCGCGGCCTCGGTCATATCGCCCCGCTCGAAGCCCAGCTGACCGAGAGGACTATCGACCCGCATACCGCCGGCCTCCACCTGAGCGGTGCCCTTGACGAAGTTGATGCTGGGGTTGCCGATGAAGTCGGCCGTGTAGAGGTTCACAGGGTTGTCATACAGCTCCAGAGGCGGTGCGACCTGCACCAGCTCGCCCTTGCGGTACAGGGCGATGCGGGTGGACATGGTCAGCGCCTCCACCTGATCGTGGGTGACGTAGATGATGGTGGTGCCGGTCTCGTGATGGAGCCGCTTCAGCTCGGCGCGCATATCCACGCGGAGCTTGGCGTCCAGGTTGGAAAGGGGCTCATCCAGCAGAAGCAGTCTGGGCTCGGAAACGATGGCGCGGGCGATGGCCACACGCTGCTGCTGGCCGCCGGACAGCTCGGTGGGATAGCGCTTGGCGAATTCACCGATCTGCATACGGTCCAGAGCGCTGGCGACCTTTTTGGCGATGGTCTCGCTGTTTTCCTTGCGGATACGCAGGCCGAAGGCCACGTTGTCGAACACGGTCATGTGGGGCCACAGCGCGTAGGACTGGAACACCAGATTCAGGTTGCGCTTGCTGGGCGGGGCGAAAGAAGCTTCCGCCGCGTTGACGATCTCCTTGCCGTCCATCAGGATGATGCCGTTCTGGGGCTTTTCCAGACCGGAGACCACGCGGAGGGTGGTGGTCTTGCCGCAGCCGGAGGGCCCCAGCAGGGTCATGAAGTCGCCGTCCTCGATGGTGAGGTTCAGATCCTTCAGAACGTGGTTTTTGCCGTAATATTTATCAATATGAGTCAGTTCAATTTTACTCATGGTCTCGTCTCCTCTTTTTCATCTCATCTCAGCCGGCCATGCTCTTGGCCAGGTCTGCGTCTCCGAAGATATTTGCCAGTGCGTATACCAGGAACACGATGGAGAACATCACGATGGCCACGCAGTTAGAAGCCTGCGGGCAATTCTGGTTCTGGTACTGGAACGCCAGATACGGCAGCGTAGAGGTCTTGGGCGTCATGATCAGGATGATCAGATCCAATTCCTTCATGATGGAAACGAAGATCAGCATGAAGCCGGAAATAAAGCCGCCCTTGGACAGGGGGAACACGATCTTGACAAAGCGCTTGAAGAAGCCTGCGCCCTCGATGGTGGCGGCCTCCTCCAGCTCGCCGCTGATCTGCAGCATGTTGGAGGTACCGGCGCGGGAGGCAAAGGGCAGATGCTTGACCACGGAGGTCAGCGTCAGCAGGGCGAAGGTGCCGTACAGGGCCGGAATGAGCGTTACGCCGAAGAGCGTCTGAGGCTTGGAGAACATGGACAGGTAAATGCCGCCGAACGCCACGGAGGGGATCAGGTAGGGGATAAACACCAGCTGCTCCACCAGCTTGCCGTGGAGCTTGCCGCGGCCCTTGGCGGTGATGTAGCCAAGCAGCTGGCCGAAGATGGTGCCGAACACGCCGTTGACAAGGGTCAGCTTCAGGGAGTTCACCAGAGACATCATAAAGGTTTCATTCTTGAAGATACCGGGGACGCCCTCCATGATGTTGGGATCACCCTCGCCGATCCAGTAGTACAGCGTGAAGTTGGACAGAGAATAGGTGCCCTCCTTCAGCATGCAGCTCTCCAGAATCAGGATGATCACCGGCATGATGATGCCGACGATGAAGAAGATGAACAGGATGATGGTCACAATGGGCTTCCAGCCGCCCAGACCGATGGGGGTGGACCGTCCGCCCTTGCCGCCGATGGTGGCGTAGGACTTGCGGGCGCCGATGAGCCGCTGGTTGATGAACACAGACAGAGAAGCGATGCAGATCATCAGGATGGCCATGGCGAAGGCCGTCTGCGTGTTCTGGGACTTACTGTTGGAATACAGCTCGCTGGACAGCGTCCGGAAGCTGACGGGAGAACCCAGATAGTTGATGGTGCCGAAGGTGCCGATGGCCTTGGAGAAGGTCAGGATCACGGCGGAAAGCATAGCGGGCAGCACCAGAGGCAGGGTGATCTTCCGCAGGATCAGGGGCTTGCTGGCTCCCTGGATCTCGCCCATCTCCTCCAGCTCGGAGTTGATGGAGCGGAGCGCGCCGGAGACCATGATGTAGGAGAAGGCGTAATAGTGCATGGACATGCACAGCACGATGGCGATGGGGCCGTATGCCAGCCAGTCGGGGATGGGAATGCCCATGCCGGCCAGGAAGCCGTTGGCGCCGGAGGTAGAGTTGCGGAACATGGCCAGCCAGGCCAGCGCCTTCGTCCAGGAGGGGATCATGTAGGGCACTGTTACCAGCAGGCCCAGGACCTTCTTGCCGGGGATGTCCGTGCGGATCATCAGCCAGGCCAGCACGGAGCCCAGAGGCACCGACACCAGCACCGTGAAGAAGCCGCAGACAAAGGAGTTTTTCAGCGGGCCCCACAGCACGGCATTTGCCATGGTGCCGGTGAGGATGTACTTCCAGTAATACAGGGTAAAGTCTCCCACGTGCCCCTGTACCCGGCGCAGTTCGCCTTGAGCCAGCGTAAAGGTGCTGGAGATCATGGTCAGCAGAGGGATGATGATGAGGCAGAACAGGATGATGAGACTGACCAGCACCACCATGTTAAAGGGGTTTTTCAGCACATTCAGGATCAGGTTCTTTAAACGCCGCTTGGTCAGGGGTTTTCTGGGTAAGCCATTTTTCGACACGATAACACCTCTTTCTGAAGTCTGCCGGGGGATCGCGGGGGACAGCAGCTTGCTCTCTTTTCTCAGTTCTGTGCGTAGTCTGACCGGCGGTGTGCCGTCCTCCGGTCGCAAACGTTTGCACTTCCTTGCTACCATTATAAAGAATTCTTAACGGAATTGTCAAGGAGGATTATGGCTATTTTCCCATGATTTTTTTATTCAATTTCACGTACACTGTGCAAAGTACACAAATAAAAAGGCCAACCTTTGGTTGTTATTTTTGGAGGAAGAAAAAACGAATTTGACGCGAAAACGTATACGTTTTCGTAAAATGAAACGAACGCTCTGATGCTGTCGAATGAAAACGAACGCAAAAAAGGAGACAGGCTCGTCCTGTCTCCTTTTATATAGACTGTGAAAAGCTGTCAGGCTCTGAGGGCTTGGTCATCCTCCAGGGTCAGCCGTTCTGCCAGCAGGGCAATGAATTCCGCATTGGAGGGTTTTCCACGCTGACTGCTGACGGTGCAGCCGAAGTATTTGGGGAGTGTCTCCGGCGAAGCCCGGTCCCAGGCGATCTCGATGGCGCTGCGGATACACCGTTCCACACGGAGGGCGGTGGTGCCGTAACGTCGGGCGATCTCAGGATAGAGGATCTTGGTTACAGCCTTGTTCAGTACACTTGGATCGGCGGCGGTGATCAGGATCGCTTCCCGCAGATACTGGTAGCCGGAGATATTGGCAGGCATACCTGCATCATGAAGCATGTGGGTGACGCGGGCTTTCAGAGAGGGGCGGGTGGCTTTTGGCTTTTCCCGGAACAGGTTCCGCATCCGGTCCAACAGTGTTTCCATCCGAAAGGGTTTTGGCAGAAAATAGGCAGCGCCCAGCTCCGTAGCTTCCGTCAGCGTCTGGTCGGAAACAAATGCGGAGGTCAGAATGGTCATGGGAGCATAGCCAAGCTCTTGAAGTTCTCGCAGAGCGCTGAGACCGTCCAGCCCCGGCAGGATCACATCCATGATCAGAATATCCGGTTCTTGCTCCTGAACTTTTTCCAGAACTTCGTCCCCGGTTTGTGCAATTTCTACCAGAAATTCTCCTGTTTTTTCCATGGCTTCCCGCAGCAGAATGCGGAATTCCGTGCTGGTATCTGCCAGCAGCACCGTTCTGCGCTGTTCCATGTTCCCACAACTCCTTCCCAATAAGAATGTGCCCGCAGATATCACTGCGGGCATGATCTTGTGTGTATTGTCAAAATATCATAAAACTCCATATTTTACAAGTTAAAAATCGGGAAATAGGTGTAAAATATTCGCAAAGATTTTGGGCGGACTGCTGGAAGTCCGCAATTTTTCCGGATGAGCCTCCGAAACTGGCCTGCGGTCCTGCTATTGACCGGCTCCGCTGCCCACAGGCTTTTCCAGTTCTGCCCGCAGCTTTTCCAATGCCCGCTTCTCAATACGTGATACATAGCTCCGGGAAATGCCGAATGTGGAGGCGATCTCCCGTTGGGTCAGGGGGACGGTGCCGCCAAGACCGTACCGCAGACGGATGACCTCTGATTCCCGCTGGGTCAGGCACTCCTTCACCAACCGCCGCAGGCGGAGGGCGCTGTCCCGGTCATAGAGGTCCTCCAGCATGGTGTCATCTACACCGATGACGTCCATTAGCTGTAGGGCATTGCCCTCCCGATCTGATTCGATGGTCTCCGACAGGGATACCTCTCCCTGCAATTTTTTCTGAGACCGGAAATACATTAAAATCTCATTTTCAATACATCTTGCTGCGTAAGTAGCCAGACGGGCACCTTTGGAGGGATCAAAGCTGGAGATCCCCTTGATAAGCCCAATGGTCCCAATGGAGATCAGGTCATCCTGATCGGAACTTTGCGCATAGTATTTTTTTAACATGTGGTTCAAAGGCACAAGGAGCTTTTCTCTGCCCCATATCTTCCCTAAATATTGATGCAAAAGATAGTGAAGAAACCCTGTCTGGTAATATGCGGTTCGACAGCTATAATCGTCACTTGGATATATTGTATAACACACATATTCTGTTGCCTACATAAGCAAATGGAGCATACATCATGTATGCTCCATTTGCTTATGTAGGAGGAGGTGGTGAATCTTATGCCATTGAATTTTCCCTATTACTACGGTCATTCCGGTGAACAATACGCTTTCTTCCGTATCCCCAAATTGTTGCTGACCGATGACCGCTTTGCAGAAATCTCGACCGATGCCAAACTGCTGTACGGACTGCTGCTGGATCGTATGGAGCTGTCCTATCGGAACGGCTGGATCGACGAGCAGAACCGAGTCTTTATCATCTTCACCGCAGAGGAAGTCATGGACACCCTACGCTGCCGCTCCGAGAAAGCAGCGCGGCTTTTTTCCGAACTGGACAGCACGAAAGGCATTGGCCTGATTGAGAGAAAACGGCAGGGGCTTGGGCGGCCCACGCTGATTTATGTAAAAAACTTTTCCGGTGCATAATTTGTCCTGTTATGAGCCAACTACGCTATTTTTGCAGCGGAAATATTCTCCAATTTCCAGAGATTCGATAATCGAATTTCAAGACATTCGATTTCCGAACTTCTGGACATTCGATAATCGAACGCTAATAAGACTGAGATATAGCAAGACTGAGAATAGAAAGAATACTACCCGAAAAAAGAATAACTGTAAGAAGCAACAGCTTTGTTAGAACAGGGGCCGCAAGGCTCCTTTTTTGTTGGAGGAGGTGTCCCGTGAAAACAATCGCACTGGCAAATCAGAAGGGCGGCGTGGGCAAGACCACCACAGCCGCCAGCCTCGGCATTGGTCTTTCTCGGCAAGGTAAAAAAGTTCTGCTGATCGACGCCGATGCACAAGGCAATCTCACGCAGATGTTGGGCTGGCCGCAGCCCGATGAATTATCCCCCACGCTCTCCACGCTGATGGAGAAGATCATCGCAGAGCAGCCCATCACCCCCGGCGAGGGCATTCTGCACCACCAATCCGGCATCCACCTTGTCCCCGCCAATATCGAGCTGTCGGCACTGGAGGTCACGCTGGTCAACACAATGAGCCGTGAAACGGTGTTGCGGCAATATCTGTCCACCGTGGCAGACTGCTACGATTACGCGCTCATCGACTGTATGCCATCCCTCGGTATGCTGACCATCAACGCCCTGACTGCGGCGGACAGCGTGATTATCCCCGTGCAGGCGCAGTATCTTCCAGCCAAAGGGCTGGAGCAGCTTTTGCGAACCATCACCCGCGTGAAACGGCAGCTCAACCCGGAACTGGAGGTGGACGGTATTGTGCTGACGATGGTGGACAGCCGCACCACGCTGGCGCGGGAGATCAACGCGCTTGTCCGCAAGACCTATGGCGGTCATGTGTTCGCAAGCGAAATTCCCCGTTCCATCAAGGCGGCGGAGATCAGCGTGGAAAACAAAAGCATTTACGACCATGACCGCAGCGGCAAGGCGGCGCTGGCGTATGAAAATCTGACGAGGGAGGTGTTGAGCCTTGGCAAGCAAATTAAGCGGCATCGAGCTGACCCGGTACGATGACCTGTTCAAAACAGACGCGGAGCGTGAGGCCGACCGGCAGGAGCGGATTCAGATCGTTCCTGCCTCAGAAGTTTTCCCGTATTCCCGTCAGCCGTACACCATTGACCGCCCCACGCCTGATCTGGTACGGCTCATGGACAGTATTGAGCACATCGGCATCGCTGAGCCGCTGATCGTCCGTCCCCGCGACACTGGCGGATACGAGATCATTTCCGGCCACCGGCGAGATTACTGCGCGAAAGCGGTGGGGCTGGATACCCGCCCCGTCATTGTCCGCAATTACAGCGACGAGGAAGCGGACATCCTTGTGGTGGACTACAACATCAACCGCGAGGACTTACTGCCCAGTGAGAAAGCCAAAGCCTACAAGCTGAAGCTGGACGCCATGAAACGGCAGGCCGGGCGGCCTTCTAAAAATTATCTCCAACTTGGAGATAATTTTGATAGACGAGCATCGGTTAAAATTCTTGCCGACCAAGTAGCTGACAACGCAACGGCAATCCAACGCTATGTGCGCCTAAATAAGCTGATTCCCCCGCTGTTGGACGCGGTGGATACAGGAACGCTCAAGTTCGTTCCCGCAGCGGATTTCCTTTCCCACCTGTCCGAAAAAGAACAGACCTACCTCCTGCTGGTCATGGAGCGCGACGAGGTATCCCCATCGTTGGGACAGGCCCAGCGGCTCAAGCAGCTCAGCGCCGAGGGCAAGCTGGAAAACAACATCATCGACCTCATCATGCGGGAGGAAAAGCCGCTGGAGCGCAAGGTCACGATCCGCAATGACCGGCTGCAAAAATACTTCCCCGCCAGCTACACCCCAAAGCAGATGGAGGATGTCATCATCAAGCTGCTGGAGGGCTGGCACCGCAAGCGCCAGCAGGAACAGGCACGATGAGGAGGTGCAGCTATGCGACGAAATGAATTACCCGATGCCTGCTTTTCTATTCTGCCCTCCACAGGGCAGCTTATTATCATCAAAAAAGGCGAGAGTGGCTATTATCCCTCCGAATGGGATACTGGAAACCGCGAGGAAAACCGTGACATTGCCAGTAGTTACAACGAGAGCCGTGGTATTTCAGATATGCAGGAATCCGCTATGCTGGACGGATCAATGTTTGGCTGGGATACGCCCGGCGCAAATCCGCAGTGGTACTTAGACAATGCAAAGTATGCGAATGCCAATATTCTACAAGGGCATGTCAAGGACCCTGTTATGAGCATTTATTACCCCATCAACGGTCTACTCCTGCATTACGAAATCATGGGGAAGCAACAATCATATCTGCCTATGGACAAGCTGCCCAATGAGCTGATGGGAATGAATGCTCAATTTATCATGCAACCAGATTTGGTGTGTGGGAGGCCGGTTATACCAGTAAAAGTAACCTTTGCAAAAAACGGGAGCTGCACTGTGGAATTAGAGCGCGGCAGTTATGTTGCCGGACGGATCATCAACGCCGACTATCAAATTACGGCGCGTGTCCGTGTGGGTAATGCCGAGTTTGCCATAGGTGAATGTGATAAAGCCCCTGATCCGTTTGTGACATGGGTGCGCAATTGCAAAAATGATGGAGATGGCCCGCCCAATTACTTTTGGGGACATTACAGAAGCTATCGTGCCGCCGCTATTGAAGATTTCTGCAAACGAGCAGGTGATGAATACAAAAAGCAACAAGATCACATGGCACAGCAAGAACAAAATCGCACCACGCCGAAAAAAGAAAGAGGTGAAGCACGATGACCGACCGTGAGCCGGTAGACGTCACAAAAGAACAGTTGACCGTTTTGTGCGTTAAGCCAGGGGAGAAACCCAAGCGAATTGAAATTGAAAGCGGCCTTGATGCGTTGCAGCGAGCGGTTGGAGGCTATATCGAAGCGGTATACCCGTATGAAGATCCTGTGGCGCTGATTGTAAATGAAGAAGGAAAATTGAACGGCTTGCCGTTGAACCGCGCGCTCCGGGATGAGGATAACGATATTTATGATATTGTGGCGGGGCCTTTTCTGATTGTCGGTCTTGGGGAATCTAATTTTACGTCCTTAACACCTGCACTGATGGAGAAATATAAAAAGTTATTTCATTGCCCGGAAGCCTTTATTAAGATGGGTGAATGTTTGACCGTCATTCCCATGCCGGAGCCGCAGGCCCGCAAATCTACAAAAGACCGAGGTGAAGCCAGATGACAGACCGAGAACCCGTAAATATCATGGGCGTGGTTGCCTTTCCAAACCCTAACAAGGATGAGCGCGTGATCCGCTTCATCGACAGCGAATACCACACGCTCTTTACCATCAAGGACGGGGAAAGCATCGTCATTACCCGCTTTGACGGTGAAAAGATGGTTTTCCCTTGCAAGTACATTGACGATTGCCATGTCTGCATCGGTAATTCTGCCTATCATATCTGCGAGTTTGCAGAAATGCAGGAGCGCAATGGCAATATCTATGTTCCCAGCGCGCCGAAAATCAGCGACGAGATCTGCACCTATGAAATCTATCAGATCCCCGCAACCGCTGATGTGGACTACTATTTCCGATCTTACGCGGCGGCAAAGGGGAAACTTCGGAGTGCTGATTATCAGCGTTCATACGCCGGTATGTACGCAAAGGGAAATTCGCTGGAGGATCTGTGGGCAAAGCACAATAGGGATTCCCGCCCCTTCGCCCATCGGATGCGTTCCATGTCCGTAAGCGACATCGTGGTACTGACGCAGGGGGGAAGGAAAACTGCCTACTACGCAGATACCATCGGCTTCAAGAAGGCCCCGGAGTTTTTGGCACAACAGAGAGCGCAAAAGAAACACAAGGAACGAGGTGAAGCCAGATGAACTATGACGCGCGGAAGGTGACCTATCAGGAGGTCACGATTTTTGACCGACCGGCATTGTTTACGGAATGCCGCATTGACCGAACCACCGTGCCGGAGGGCGTATATCGCTACGAGCTGCGCCATGGGGATGAGGATTGGGGTGAGCCAGTAGAACTGTCCCGAAACATTGTGGTCAATTACTATGGCACTGTCCTTACCCGCGAGCCGTTCCAGCTTCCCATTGATGGGTGGATTCCGATGGAGAATGACAGCCTTTCCTTTCTGGATGGTGAGTGTCGCACCCTTGCGGAATTTCAGCAGAAGTATCCCGCCAGTGAGAAAGATGTCATTGACTTTTACAGCGTCAATGAGCCTGCGCTGCACGCTCTCTATTTCTCTCGCAGCGAGGAACAGGACAAGACCGTAGGTTGCGTGGGACACCTGCGGGGTGATTTTGGCAGCGGCAAGCAGTTTTATACAACATGGTGGCCCCACCAGCAGGATGCGCTGAACACGCCGGAGTTTAAGGCCGATATTAACCGCACCGTGAACTGGCTGCGGGAACAGCCGGATTCCCCACTGCGGGACTTTGCCGCCATGAACCGTTGCTGTGACCGCTATGGGAGGACCTGCGCCATCAAGAGCGCGATGTTTCCTTCCTGCGGATTCATGGCGAAAACACAGCGGTATGTGTATATGCTCCGCTGTACGCCAGTTAAAGGTGATTACCAGTTTTATATTTATTGCTATCAGCGGAAGCCATTTGAAAAGGCCCAAAAAGAACAGCAAAAGAATGACCGGCTTGCAGTAAAAAAGCGAACAGAGCCGGAGCGGTAGAAAAGGGAGAGGGGACGGCAACCCATCCCCTCTCGACCGGTGTTCAATTATGTTTGGAGCAGCCAGCTATATTCCTTCCGGCAGTCCAGAATGTAGTCCACATAGACAGTATCATCACGGATCTGATACAGGATAAGATACCAGTTTTCCACATACAGCTTATGGTATTTGTTCGGTGGGATATACAGCGCCTCAAAAAAGGGAAAACGCTGGGGCATCCTGGAAAGAGAACGGATCTCTTGAAGTAATTGCTGCTTTTTCTCAGTGGCGGCGCTTTTGCTCACCTTAGCCAGAAAGCGGATATGCGTTCCCAGCATACGCTTGGCTCGGTCGGAAATGATGACACGATACAGTCTTTCTTCCACCATGTCATGCCTCCGCAATCACGCTGTCGAGATAGGAATCCAACTCATCCGGTGTGCAGCCTGTTCTCCCGGACAGGCGATCCTCCTCGACGGCCAGCAGCTCCTCGCGGAGTTTCAGCAGCTTCTCGCGGCGGTTGAAAGTGTCTATATCCATGACGACCAGATCCCCCTCCCCGTTTTTCGTCAAGAAAACCGGCTCGGCAGATTTGCGGCACAGATCAGCGATCTCGTTGTAGCTTTGACGGATCGCAGCAGAAGGACGTATATTCATAGCGATACCCCTTTCTAGTGATAGCATTATTGTGACTATATTTTAATTATTTTATGCTATGAAGTCAATAAGGAGGTGCCAACTTGCCTACCAAATTTCAGCTTATCATCGAGCTGTATGACCAGACCGTGCAGAGCGTCACCGGCAGCTATCAAAGCTGGACGGGCTTTCTCCGCGCCGCCTGCTACAATTACAAATGCCCCTTTGATGAGCAGCTTTTGATCTACGCCCAGCGCCCGGACGCCACGGCGGTCCTTGAGATGGAGCGCTGGAATCGTCAGTTTGGCCGCTGGGTCAACCGTGGGGCCAAGAGCATTGCCGTATTTGGTGATGACGGTCAAAACTGCCTGAAGCTCTATTTTGATGTTTCCGATACCCATGCGTCCCGCTTTGCCCGTCCACTGCCCATCTGGACGATGCACCCGGCTTTTGAGCCGGAGGTCATCGAAACGCTGGAGGCCACCTTCGGCAACCTATCCGAAAAGGAAAATCTGGCGGATGCGGTGCGCTCCGCCTGCCACAATGCCGTGGCGGACAACTTCACGGACTACCTGCAAGACCTGCGGGAGTGCCGGGAGGACAGCCTGCTGGAGGAACTGGACGACCTCAATTTGGAGGCGTTCTACCGGGACGCGCTGGAGGTCAGCGTGGCATATATGCTGATGACCCGGCTGGGCCTGCGGGCAGATGACTATTTTTCACCCGATGAGTTTGCCCACGTTTATGAATTCAACACACCGCCCACCATCAACGCCCTGGGCATCGCTACCAGCGACATCGCGGAGATGGGGCTGCGGGAGATCAGCCGCACAGTCATGCAGGCCCAGCGGGATCAGTTTTTTGCAAACCGTGAAAAAAGCAGATATGATGACCACACAGAACAACACGAAACACCCCATGAAAGGAGCAAACAGTATGGAGATCACTTACAGGATGCAGGATGGCTTTCAGGTGCCGAACCTGCTGATGCCGCAGACGCCGGAGGTGCATCTGGGCAAGTACGCGGAGCTGCGGAGAGCGTACCTGAAGAAGCGCCGCAGAGTGCTTTACACCAACCTCAAGACCAGCGGCAAGCTGACGGAGCATCTGGCGGAGATCGAGCAGACCGCGCGGAAGATGGTGGAGCAGACCGTGGCGCAGATGGCGAGAGCCGAGGGCGTGACGGAGGCACTGAAAGCGACCGATCCCATGCGCTGGACGGGCCTGATGAACAATCTCCGGCACAGCGCGGAGGAACTGGTGCTCAGCGACCTGATCTACGCCTGACAACCGAAGAACCCACAGAGGCAGGAAGTGATGAGCTTCCTGCCTTTGCCGCAATCGGATCTGATGCGGAAGGCGGCGATCTTGCGGAAACCCTTCCGGCCATTGGGGAATTTTATACGCTGTACCGTGAAGTAAAGCGGCAACATCCAGACGCGATCATATTTACGAAGCTGCGAGATGGATACCTCTCATTTCAAGAGGACGCGCGGCTGTTGGAAACATTTTCAAATGTCAAGGTGACGCGGCGGGAGCGGTTAGGAACGCCTGATCGGATCTCCGTCTGCTTTATCCCTCATGTTGAGATGGAAGATCAGCTTACACAGCTGGACGCCTTGCATAAGCCCGTTATTTTGGCGGACAAGCAGCCCGGAGAAGAAATTGAAATGCTCCGGATCGAGCCAAAGACCCGACGTACGCTCACAAGAGCGTATCAGGTCGCTGCCTACCACCATTTTGAAAACGGCTTTGACGATAAGCTGGACTATCAAACGCTGGAAGAAGCAGAAGCAGCGGCACAGGGCTATGTTGCCGGTACGATGGAAGAAGATGGTTTTGCCTATGACGGCGCTGCCGTCTATGACGCCGAAACACACAAGTGCCTCCGTGTCTACGGTGATTATCCGGACGAAAAAGCGCGGGAACAGGCAGCAGCCTTTGCACTGGAGCATGACACCGCACAGCAGAATACCGCAGAGCTGCCCGCCTTTCTGGATATGCACCTCATTGAAGCGAACCTGCTGGATGACGGCGGACGCAAGCACAAGCGGCAGAAGATCTTTGAATACTTTCAAGCGCACAAGAATCTTGCAGAACGGACGGAATTTCTCAAAAACAGCTACAACGATATATGGGTGGAAGTCCTGACCGACGGTGTTCGGACAGGCTACCACGCCGAGAAGGACGGACTTTTGATGTGGGAGGGCAGCTACCTCTCCCGCACTTCGGAGTCTGTTTTTTCATGGTCGGTCATCACCGAAATGACCGAGGGCCTGATCGAGCGCGGCGAGTACAAGATCAAGCTGGGCCTGCAAAACGCCCCGGTGATGGCAGAGCAGCTTGCCCTATTCGATATGGGCGGCAACGCCCCGGTGTACGAGGCTCCAGCAGACGCGCCCTCTGGCATTCTGGCCCCGGCCCGCACGGTGCCGCAGGAGGTCATCGACCAGGCGCTTTACACAGCCGGAAACGAACCCGGCAGCGCCGAACGCATTGCGGTGTTCTATATGCGGGAGCATTCTGAACAGGAAAATATAGCGTTTCTGCGTCGGGAGTTTGGCACAGAAAATGGGCGCGGCATCGAGTACGAAGGCCGCAAATATGCCGTTTGGTTTCTGGAGGACGGCATCCACCTCGCCCAAGGCGACAGCGTCCGCACCGGATACAGCAAAACCGTGGTCTCATGGGGACTGGCGGCGGGCCGCATTTTGGGGCTGCTACGGGCCGGGATCTATCTCTCCGCCGCCGAACTGACACAGGCCCCTGACAAGGTGCTGCACGAAGCAATGGACGCCCTCCTGATGACAGCCCGTGACCTGACCAAGGAAGGCCGGGACATGGGGCTGCTCCCGCAGACTTTGGCCATCCACGACCAGCACAAGGGCTACCCGGAACTGGACGAGGACATGGTCGCGTTCGCAAAGACGGATGGTGGCCTACAAATGCTGGCGCAGGAATACCACGCTTTTCTCGACGCTTATTATGATGATCCATCCATTCTGCGTTACCGTCTTTCAGCGTATAACACCCACCGCATCGGCATCATCCTCAACGACCTGCCATACGAGGAACGACACTTTGATGCTCAGCCCAGCTTCCTGCGGCAATGCAAAATGTTCATCACACAAGACGAGATCGACCATTATTTTTTGCGGGAGGGCGTCGAAAGTCGGCTGGCGATCTATTCCCACTTCTGCTATCCCCACACGCCGGAGGAACACCAAAAATTCATCAAGGGCAGCTTTGGCGAGTACAGCGGCGGAGCCCGCGCCGGATACCAGCACACGAAAACATCAAAAGGGCTGGACTACGAACGGGACTATAATTTCAAGAAATACGATACCGTCCATCTGACGATCCCCAATGTGGTCAAGGAGTATGAGCGCCTGATCGCGCAGAAACGATTCCCCGGCGAGGACGCTATCGCCAAAATCCCGGAATATGAGCGGAGACAGGTGGCGCGGGCCATTTACTCCAGTCTGTACAATGCACCGGACAATGTGCCGCGTCCCTATTACATGGGCATGGATTATTATCAGGCGGTACCGCTGATTGAAGAAGAATTGCAGGATAGGTCCACTGCAATGTGGCTCATGGACGCATTGAATGCCCGGTTGGGTGAAATGCAAAAAGATGACCGCCACTATGAATTTGTCCATGAAACTCATTTTCAACTTTATGCCTATGTAAACGGTGAGTTTAGCCTGTTCAATCACCGGCATGATGCTCCTCAGCAGGAACGCAGCTTTGTGGAGCAGGTCGCAGAGGATGCAGCACGGCTTGCCGCAGAGCAGCCGCCCGCCTATGAGCGGTTCAGCGTGATCGAAACTGAGGACGGCTACGCCGTCTGGGACGATATTCGGGACGAAATTTATGTTGACAGCGAGGGCGTCCGTGAGACCTTCCCCAGCGAGTGGCAGGCTGAGGATTATCTGGAGCAGGTCAGAAAGGCAGTCAACGAAAAGGAAGCGGCGGAATGGCTCTATGTGGAGCAGTCCAGGAACACCGCAGCGAAGCCGGAGCAGCCGCAGTCCGAACCTGTTTCAACTGCCGATCCCGTTATCGTTGGCACACGCCTGACCATAGATGGGCGGCAGTTTGAAGTGGACAGCGTAGACGATCATACACAAAATGTATCCCTGCGGGATGTGACCTTTGAAGGCGGGATGGGCTTTCCCATCTTCCGAAAGGAATCCCTCGACTATGTCCGCGCACACATGGAGCAGCCGGACATGGTGCGGGAAACCGCGGCACCGCAGACGGACGAGCCGCCTGCGGTACTCACCCCGCCGAAAAAGAAAAAGCAAAACGCGCTTGCCTATCCGCTGGACGCGGATGGTCGGAACTACCGCATCACCGATGACCATATCGGAGAGGGTGCGCCGCTGGAGCGTTTTCAGCGCAATCTGGACGCCATCCGTACCCTGAAAACCGTGGAGGCGGAGAACCGCAGCGCCACAGCGGAGGAACAGGCGGTGCTGGCACAGTATGTGGGCTGGGGCGGTTTGGCGGACTTCTTTGACGAGAAAAATCCTCGTTACGCTGAACTGAAAGAACTGCTGACGGATGCCGAATACGCCGCCGCCCGCGAATCTACGTTGACGGCGTTCTACACACCGCCTGTGGTTATCCGCGGCATCTATACCGCCCTGGGGCAGATGGGCTTCACGCAGGGCAACATTCTGGAGCCAGCCTGCGGTATCGGCAATTTTCTCGGTATGCTGCCGGAAAGCATGAGCGGCAGCAAGCTCTACGGCGTGGAGCTGGACGATCTGTCTGGCCGCATCGCCCGCCAGCTTTACCAGAAAAGCAGTATTGCAGTGCAGGGCTATGAGAAAACCTCCTTCCCGGATAACTTTTTCGATGTTGCCATCGGCAATGTGCCGTTCGGCCAGTTTCGTGTGCCGGATAAGCGGTATGACCGGCTGAATTTCCCCATCCACGAGTATTTCGTGGCCAAAGCGCTGGATCAGGTCAGACCGGGCGGCGTCATCGCCGTTGTGACCTCCAGCTACACCATGGACAAGCGCACCGCCAGCGCGCGAAAATACATCGCGCAGCGCTCGGAGCTGCTGGGGGCCATCCGGCTACCCAACAATGCGTTCAAGGCCGCGGCAGGCACGGAGGTGGTTTCAGACATTCTGTTCCTACAAAAGCGTGAGCGCATGGTGGATATAGAACCCGAATGGGTACACCTTGCCACCAACGAGGACGGCATCCAGATGAACAGCTACTTCATCGACCACCCCGACATGGTGCTGGGCGAGATGAAGATGGTGTCCGGGCCGTTCGGCCCCACGCCCACCTGTGAGCCGTACCCGGAGCAGCCGTTGGAAGCACTGCTGGCGGAGGCTGTTCAGAATATCCACGGCGAGATCACCGCTTATGACCGGGAGGATGAACTGGAGGGCGAGGATCATTCCATTGAGGCCGATCCTGCTGTCCGCAATTTTTCCTATACACTGGTGGACGGCCAGATCTACTACCGTGAAAACAGCCGCATGAACCCCGTGGAGGTATCCAAGACGGCAGAGAGCAGAATCCGCGGCATGATCGAGCTGCGGGACTGTGTGCGGACGCTGTTGGAATACCAGACCGAGGACTATCCCGATGAAGAAATCAAGGCGCAGCAAGCCAAGCTGAATGCCCTCTACGATGCCTTCACCCGGAAATACGGACTCATCAATTCCCGCGGCAACGCCATCGCGTTTGACCAGGACAGTTCCTATTTTCTGCTGTGTTCACTGGAAATTCTGGACGAGGACCGGAACCTGAAACGGAAGGCCGACCTGTTCACCAAGCGCACCATCCGCAGTCACAAACCCGCTGAAAAGGTAGACACGGCAGTGGAGGCGCTGGCCCTGTCCATCGGGGAGAAAGCCCATGTGGATATGGACTATATGAGCAGGCTCACCGGCAAGGACGAAGAAACGCTGTTTTCTGAGTTGACCGGCGTGGTGTTCCTGAACCCCGCTTACACCGGCGAAAACGATGGGCATGAGAAATACCTGCCTGCGGATGAATACCTCTCCGGCAATGTGCGTCAGAAATTGGCGGTTGCCCAAGGCAAGGCGGAGCAGGACACGCAGTATCAGATCAACGCTGAGGCATTGGCGCAGGTGCAGCCCACCGACCTCACTGCCAGCGAGATCTCTGTCCGGCTGGGTGCCACATGGCTGGATACGGAATATGTACGTCAGTTTACTTTTGAAACGCTGGGAACTCCGCGCAGCACTCAACGGCGCATCGAGGTGCATTACTCCAACATCACCGGCGAGTGGCGCATGGAGGGCAAGGGCATGGACCCCGGCAATGTGAAGGCGTTCAGCACCTACGGCACCAAACGCATTAACGCCTATGAAATCATCGAGGACACTTTGAACCTGAAAGATGTCCGCATTTTTGATTATGTGTACGATGCCGATGGCAGGAAAACCGCTGTCCTCAACAAGAAGGAAACCGCCATCGCTCAGAGCAAGCAGGAGCTCATTAAAGACGCTTTTGCCGAATGGATCTGGAAAGACCCGGACCGGCGCGAAGCCATCTGTAAGACCTATAATATTCTGTTCAATTCCAACCGTCCCCGTGAGTATGATGGCAGTCACATCAGCTTTTCAGGCATGAACCCGGAGATCACACTCCGCAAGCACCAGGTCAACGCCATCGCGCACATTTTGTACGGTGGAAATACCCTGCTTGCCCATGTGGTGGGCGCGGGCAAGACATTTGAAATGGTCGCGGCGGCGATGGAGTCAAAGCGGCTGGGCCTGTGTCAAAAATCTCTCTTTGTGGTGCCCAACCACCTGACAGAGCAGTGGGCCACTGAGTTTTTGCAGCTCTATCCGGCAGCGAACATCCTTGTCGCTACCCGTAAGGATTTTGAAACCAAAAACCGCAAGAAATTCTGTGGTAGGATCGCCACCGGCGACTACGATGCCATTATTATCGGGCATAGCCAGTTCGAGAAGATCCCCATGAGTGTAGAGCGCCAGCGGGCCATTCTGGAACAGCAGATCGACGAAATTATGATGGGAATTTCCGAAGCCAAGCGAGAAAAAGCGGAGAAGTTCACCATCAAACAGATGATGAAAACCCAAAAGGGCCTGCAAGCCAAGATCGACAAGCTGAATGACCAGAGCCGCAAGGACGATGTGGTCACCTTTGAAGAACTGGGCGTTGACCGTATCTTCATTGACGAGTCGCACTATTTTAAGAACCTTTTTTTGTACACGAAAATGCGGAATGTGGGCGGTATTGCCCAGACCGAAGCTCAGAAAAGCTCAGACCTCTTTATGAAGTGCCGCTACCTCGACGAGATCACCGGAGGGCGCGGCATTGTCTTTGCCACCGGCACCCCCATTTCCAACAGCATGGTGGAGCTTTACACCATCCAGCGGTATTTACAAATGAACGCCTTGCAGGAACAGGGCTTGCAGCACTTTGACGCATGGGCGGCGAACTACGGCGAGACCGTCACCGCCATCGAGCTGTCCCCGGAGGGTACCGGCTACCGGGCCAAGACACGGTTTGCCAAGTTTTATAACCTGCCGGAGTTGATGTCCGTTTTCAAAAATGTGGCGGACATTCAGACGGCGGATATGCTCAAGCTCCCCGTGCCGGAGGCACATTACCACAATATCGCCCTAAAACCGTCGGAATATCAGAAAGAGATCGTGGCATCGCTGGCGGAGCGTGCTGAAAAAGTCCGTAACCGCGAGGTGGACAGCAGCGTGGACAATATGCTGATGATAACCAACGATGGCCGCAAGCTGGCGCTGGATCAGCGGCTTGTCAACCCCATGCTTCCCAGCGATCCCAACAGCAAAGCCGCCAAGTGTGCCGAAAATGTGTTTGAGATCTGGCGGCGCACCGCTGGTCAACGCTCCACGCAAATGATTTTTTGCGACCTGTCCACCCCAAAGGATGACGGCACTTTCAGCGTTTATGATGATATTCGCGCAAAATTACTGGAATTGGGTATTCCCGAAAACGAGATCGCCTTCATCCACAACGCCAAGAGCGAGGCGCAGAAGAAAGACCTGTTCGGCAAGGTGCGGAGCGGTCAGGTGCGTATCCTGCTGGGCAGCACCCAGCGCATGGGTGCTGGCACCAACTGTCAGCAAAAGCTCATCGCTTTGCACCATCTGGATTGCCCGTGGCGTCCGTCCGACCTTCAGCAGCGTGAGGGGCGCATTATCCGGCAGGGCAACGAAAACCCGGAGGTGGACATTTACAGCTACGTCACCGAAGGCACCTTTGACGCCTACCTTTACCAGCTTGTGGAGAGCAAACAGAAATTCATATCGCAAATTATGACCAGCAAATCGCCTGTCCGCTCCGCCGAAGATGTAGACGAGCAGGCGCTTTCTTATGCCGAGATCAAGGCACTGGCCAGCGGCAACCCCATGATCAAGGAAAAGATGGATCTGGACATTGAGGTGTCCAAGCTGAAGCTGCTGAAAGCCAACCATCTTTCTCAGAAATACGCGCTGGAGGATGCCATCAGTAAGGATTTCCCGAAGCAAATCGCGGAAACGCAGGTGCGAATCGCCGGGTATGGCGCGGATATTGCCACGGTCAAGGAAAATACCCATCCCAATGGGGACGGCTTCTCTCCGCTTACACTGGCGGGTGTCACCCATGCCGACAAGAAGGAGGCGGGCGCGGCGCTGCTGACCATGTGCCAGACGATGCTCTCCCCGGAGGCGACACAGGTCGGCAGCTATCGCGGCCTGACGCTGGAACTGTCCTTTGATACCTTCGCGCGGGAATACCGCCTGACCATGATCGGGCAGCTCCGCCACACGGTCACGCTGGGAACCGATGTGTTCGGCAATTTACAGCGCATGGACAATGCACTGGAGGGACTGCCCATCAAGGAGCAAACCTGCCGCGAGCAGCTTTCCGATCTGCAAACGCAGCTGGAAACCGCAAAGGCAGAGGTACAAAAGCCGTTTCCCCGCGAGGCGGAGCTGAACACCAAAACGGCACGGCTGGAGGAACTGAATTCCCTGCTGAATTTAGACCACAAGGAGCCGGAGATCGTAGACGCCGAGCCGGACGAGGACCAAAGGCCGCCGGAGCGCCGCAGACCGCAGATGGAGCGGTAAAACCAATAGAAAACGGAGGAAATTATGGGTTATCAGGAAAGCTGGTTCTATATCGAGCCGCAGCACAAATTCAAGAAATTGATCCAGGCATACGAAAAGGCGGAGCAGTCCGGCTACTATGAGGTAGCCGGTGCGGAACCACATTCCGTTATTGTTTTGAAGCAGCCCTTTGGAGATATTCCCGCAGGAAAGAAGCTGCTTTGGGTGTGCGGTGACCGCGGATTCCACTGTGCCGCAGGGGTATTCGGCGGGGAGCTGAAATGCTCCGGCAGGCTTCGCGTCATTCCGGTGGAGGCGGTGTTGGACGGCACCGATGATCCCCGCATGGAGGGGCTGGACTTTGACAGTCCGGCCCCCAGCGAAAACGCCTATATGAAACGATACAACGTCGCCAATTACGCCCACCGGATGCGGGCGGGTTTGGCACGATAGAAAGGGACTTCACATGAATAAGAAAATTACAGAAAATGACCTATACGCAAAATTGAGGAAAGAACGCGAAGAACTCTACAAGATCATTGGTAAAGAAGGAATTACCGATCAGAAAGTCCGTATTGATAAATACGCGCATCTATATGTTCTGCAAGACGAGATGACAGAGTACCTGAGAGCACGGAGACTGAGCCAAGCAGAAATCGAAAAGCTGTATGCAGTTGAAAATTTCTATGAGTATATCCAGAACTATTTGCTACATCACAAGGATGTTTTTAACTACCCATATCAAAAATGTGCTGATTCTATTCTTTATCCAGAGGACTGAGAAAAAATCGCTGGGAGGTGAGTGCCATGCCCTACCTATCTAAGGAACAGATCGCTGCCGCCCGCGAGATGGACCTGCTGACCTATCTGCGGCGGTTTGAGCCGGAGGAGCTGGTGCATATCGGCGGAGATACCTATGCCACCCGCACCCACGACAGCCTGAAAATCTCCAATGGAAAATGGTGCTGGTGGTCACGGAATATCGGAGGCACAAATGCGCTGGACTATCTGACAACAGTGGAGGGTGTTTCCTTTTTGGACGCCGTGCAGCGCGTTCTTGGAGAACCGCCCCATGTGCCGCCCAAATCAGAGCCAACCGCACCGCTCCCGAAAACTGAATTTACCCTCCCACCCAAACACGCCGACAACCGGCGTGTTTTTGCATATCTGCGGAGCCGGGGCGTTGACGCGGAAATTATCAACCACTGCATCAAGCACGGGCAGCTTTACGAGGACGCCGAGCGCCATAACTGCGTATTTGTGGGTTATGAACATGGAAAGCCTGCCTATGGTGCGCTGCGAGGGACTCTTTCAGAAACTACCTTCGCCGGTGAAGTCCCCGGCAGCGATAAGCGGTTTTCCTTTGCCGTTCCCCTTTGCGCCGGTGGCAAAACCCTCTGCGTGTTTGAATCCGCCATAGACGCCCTTTCTTACCTGACGCTGCTGAAGCTGCGCGGGCAAGATTGGCGCGCCGCCAATACACTGTCCCTCTCCGGCATCTATCAGCCACGGAAGGATGGCTCCATCCGATCCCCCGCGGCGCTGGAGCAATACCTGAAGGACAACCCTGGCGTGGCGCGGATCGTGCTGTGCCTGGATAACGACGGGCCGGGACGGGCGGCGTCTGCGGCCATTCAAAAGAGACTTTCCGAGTATGAGGTCATCGACAACCCACCACGGCGCGGAAAGGACTACAACGACCAGCTCCAGATGGTGAAAGGAATCAGCGGCAGGGTAAGAACCCGTGGCGGTGACGCACGCTGATTTTCTTTTTCGGCTGGGTTAGGACTGCAAGCGGCCTGCGGCTGGTT
>ENA-OPXG01000644-OPXG01000644.1-human-gut-metagenome-genome-assembly--contig:-NODE-644-length-22433-cov-2.070471_pt1 | contig 22433 bp, 16 predicted proteins | sample MGYA00241519_ERZ502030 | MGnify/ENA primary metagenome ERZ502030 (study PRJEB25962, sample SAMEA2041937) | human gut metagenome | biome: human gut; feature: human-associated habitat; material: faeces...
GGCTCTTTTTTCGCGCCAAAATCCCAAAACACACCTACTTGGGAACAGCGTAAGTTAGGAGATTTATGTGTAGAATTCAGAAGCGGTGAGTTTATTAGTGCATCAGATATTACAGAGACTGGAGAATACCCTGTTTTTGGAGGAAACGGATTGCGCGGTTTTACAGATCGCTTTAACCATGATGGAGAATATACTTTGATTGGTCGTCAAGGGGCTCTTTGTGGGAACGTGAATTTTGCCGTAGGAAAATCATATTTCACTGAACACGCTATCGCTGTAAGAGCAGATAAAAAAAACCAAACTCGCTTTCTGTACTATCTGTTTTCAACGATGGATTTGGGGCAGTATTCTGGACAATCTGCTCAACCGGGATTGGCAGTTGGAAATCTTGTTGAGTTAAAAAGCACTTTGCCGGATAAACAAGAACAAGAGAAGATTTCCGGGGTTCTAACGGCATTAGATACCCTTATCACCCTTCATCAGCGTGAGCATATAAAACCGATTTTGGAGGTAAAACGTGTTAAACGAAATGAATGAAAACAACCTGTTCTGCGATTATTATGAGCAGTGGGTTGCTGTATACAAAGAGGGTGCAGTTCGCCCGGTTACATTGGATAAGTACAAAATGACCCTTTCTTGGGTAAAAAAACTCGCTCCTACTTTGAAACTCTGTGAGGTTTCCAGAGTGACCTATCAGCAGCTTTTGAACGATTATGCCGTAGGCCATGAGCGTCAGACCACGATGGATTTCCACCATCAGCTGAAAGGGGCTATCATGGATGCCGTGGATGATGGTCTGATTGTGAAAGACCCGACCCGGAAAGCGATCATCAAAGGCAAGCCCCCGGTGCCTAAAAAGGTGAAATATCTGAACCAGTTTGAACTGCATCTTTTGTTGAGCGACTTGGATCTACAAGGAAAACTCAACTGGGACTGGATGATTTTGCTGATTGCCAAAACCGGCATCCGCTTTTCCGAAGCTTTGGCGATCACTCCTGCGGATTTTGACTTTTCGCACCAGATGCTTTCCATCAATAAAACATGGGATTATAAGGGGAACGGCGGATTTCTGCCGACAAAAAATAAATCTTCGATCAGAAAGATCCAGATAGATTGGCAAATAGCGATTCAATTTGCAGCCCTTATCAGAGAACTTCCTAAAGAAGAGCCTATTTTCGTTAAAACGGCAGTTTTTAACTCGACTGTTAACGGGCGCCTTCGGAAATTATGTCTTAAAGCCGAGATTCCAGTGATTTCGGTTCATGGATTAAGGCATACACACGCATCTCTCCTCCTATTTGCAGGAGTTTCAATTGCAAGTGTTGCTAGAAGGCTCGGGCACGCGAGTATGAATACGACTCAAAAAACATATTTGCATATTATTCAAGAGCTAGAAAACAAAGATGTTGATCTTGTGATGAGATCTTTATCGGGACTGACCTAAAAGTTACTCACGCTGATGAAGAGTAATAACCTTGTCTAAGCTGGAAAAAAGCTCGCCGATTTTCCTTTGTTCGTTATTTTGTGATGGAACAAAGAACAGAGTATTTGATACTAAATTCCAATCAGCTCTAGGCATTTTCGAGCCGCTTGATCGATTCGCAACTTCTTGAAAAGACTTTGAGTGAATGAGGCTGTAGACAAATTTGGGATCACAGTTTTGACTCCTTAGAACCCAGAAATCTCCTACTGCAACGCCCTTAAAATCGGCTAGAAGCCAATTCATAAGATAAGGGCGCAATTTCCCAAAAAGAATGTCGTTTTTATTAAAAACTGTTCCTTTTTTATTTTTTTCTTTTAGTTTGACATCCTTATTGAGAGTTCCAGAACCTGCTTCGATGTCTTCGTATTCGACACTGGGGAAATCAATAGAGCTGATCGAAGATGTTGAAACGCGTTGAGTTATCTCTTGGAACTTACGCTGTTCCCAAGTGTGTCTTTAAAAGTGGTTACAGAATAAGCATCCCCTCCGGACTTTGGCATGTACCCAGATAATCTAAATAGGCCTAAATTTGGGGTAATTTACTCTAAGAATGTATTTATTTTGTCTTAATTTCGTAATTGCAGAAGTAAGTGATAATCTCATAACTCAGTAGGTTAATAAAAAAGTTAAGGTTGGCTATAAAAATATGTCTTCACTCACTCAAGAACAGTTAAATAAAAGCTTGTGGGCAGCTGCCGATGACATGAGGAAAAGTATGTCGGCAGATGATTACAAAGACTACCTTCTTGGATTGGTTTTCTTTAAAAATCTTTCTGACGAAATTCTCTATGAAGTTGTTGATCTAGTAGAGAATAGAAAACCCGAAAGCTTGGATGAAGCTCAAAGAATTTTTGAGCGTTATTACCTTTCTGAAGATAAAGACTTATTAGAGGAAGAAATAAGAAAAAAATTTGGGTGCTTCATTAAACCTGAATCAACCTTTTCTCATTTGGCCCAAGAAGTAGAAAACCGAACATTTATGCTGTCGTCGTTGTCTCAAATTTTTAGAGATATCGAACAGAGTCAAGGACTCTTTTATGAAGGGTTGTTCGAGGACTTTGACATCAATTCTAAAAAACTTGGGAAAACGGCTGCAGAAGCTAATAAACTCATTTCTTCTGTCATTACTCAATTGGCGGATATTGATTTCCACGCATATGGTCATGATGCGCTCGGAGATGCATATGAATATCTAATTTCAAAATTTGCCTCTGAATCAGGGAAAAAGGCGGGGGAATTTTATACGCCTAGGGCGGTTTCACGTTTGCTGGCTAGAATCGTTACAGATGGCCAAGAACATAAAAATGCTTTCTCGGTCTACGACCCAACCATGGGTTCTGGATCGTTATTGTTACAAGTGAAAAATTTTATTGTTGATTCGCCGACCCTTAACCTAACAAACAAAATTCAATATTTTGGGCAGGAAATAAAAAATCAAACCTATAACCTCGCAAGGATGAATATGATCCTTCATGGGGTTTCATCATCCCAGCAACATCTTCGATTTGGTGATACGTTAGGTGTGGATTGGCCTTCTGACGAGCCAACTACTTTTGATGCTGTTGTTATGAATCCGCCTTACTCGCAAAAATATGATGCTAGCGAAGGCCTTCTTATGGATCCTCGATTTGCATCATTTGGCAAGCTCCCTCCTAAAAGCAAGGCCGATTATGCTTTTCTTCTTCACGGCTTCTATCACTTAAAAGACTCCGGAACGATGGCAATTGTTTTGCCTCACGGGGTTCTGTTCAGAGGCTCCTCCGAAGAAGCGATTCGGAAGAAGTTACTTGAGGAAGGAAAAATTTACGCTGTGATTGGTCTTCCGGCTGGTATTTTCTACTCTACCTCAATTCCAACCTGCATTTTGGTTCTGAAAAAGAATCACACATCGCGGGATGTTCTTTTCATCGATGCATCGAAGGAATTTAAAAAAGAAGGTCCAAGAAATTTCCTTCTTGACGAGCATTTGGACAAAATTTTCAACGCCTACAAAGAACGTAAATCAATCAAAAAATTCTCTTATCTTGCGAGCTTAGAAGAAATTCAATCACAGGGATTCAATTTAAATATTCCCCGCTATGTTGATACCTCAGAAGAAGAAGAGGAAATCGACTTGGAAGGCGTTTTTACAGAACTTCTAAGCATAGAAACAGACGAAAAACAGCTGAAGTCGGAACTTAACGGATTTTTCAAACAACTTGGGCTTAAAAACGAAATTTGAGGGTTAAAAATGGAAAAAAAAGAGAAAGCCCCCGTCCTTCGTTTTAAAGACACAAACGGAAAAGACTATCCCGCTTGGGAACAGCGTAAGTTCCAAGAGATAACCCAACGCGTTTCAACATCTTCGATCAGCTCCATTGATTTCCCCAGTGTCGAATACGAAGACATTGAAGCAGGCTCTGGAACTTTGAATAAGGATGTCAAAGTAAAAGATAAGAATAAAAAAGGGATAGTTTTTGATAAAAACGACATTCTCTTTGGAAAATTGCGCCCTTATCTTATGAATTGGCTTCTAGCCGATTTTAAGGGTGTTGCAGTAGGAGATTTCTGGGTTCTGAGGAGTCAAAACTTTGATCCCAAATTTGTTTACAGTCTCATCCAAACAAAGTCTTTCCAAGAAGTTGCGAATCGATCAAGTGGCTCAAAAATGCCTAGAGCCGATTGGAATTTAGTATCAAATACTCTGTCCTTTGTTCCATCTCAAAACAACGAACAAAGGAAAATCGGAGAGGTTTTTTCTAGCTTAGACAAGGTTATTACTCTTCATCAACGTAAGTTGGAAATTTACAAAAAATTAAAGAAAGGTTTGCTTCAAAAAATGTTTATTTAGGAGGGAAAAATGTCCGAACTTGAGTCAAACATTGAGAAAAGCTTGATAAATCAACTTACATTGGGGGTATCTCAATGGACATATAGACCTGATATAAAAAATACAGAACAGCTGTGGGCAAATTTTCGGACTAAATTAAATCAAAACAACATAGGAGTTTTGAGAGGTCAGGAAATTACTGACCTCGAGATGGAGCAGATCAAGGCTTATATGGCTGAGCAAGGCGCGAGTACATACAAGGCCGCCTTGTGGCTTGCAGGTGAACACGGAATAGCTCAGATTCCGTTAGTTCGTGAAGATGCATCCCTGGGTACAGTTTCGTTGATGGCGCTTAATAATCGAGAGGTTGCAGGCGGACATTCTTCTTATGAAGTAATCAACCAATTTTCCCCTTCTGACGCCGACAGAGATAGAAGATTCGATGTATCACTGCTTGTCAATGGCATCCCTCTTGTCCACATCGAACTAAAGAATCAAGATCATCCCTACATGGATGCCTTTAGGCAGATACAAAAATATTGCCGGGAAGGGCAGTTTTGCGGGTTATTTAGTTTCGTGCAGATGTTTGTAGTTTCAAATGGGACGGACACCAAATATATCGCCTCTAACATCAACGGAGAAATGGGCGAGAAATTTCTGACAAGTTGGGTCGATGAGGAAAACAAAAGAGTAAATGGTTATTTGGATTTTGCCAAAGCAGCACTCAATGTTCCGATGGCTCACCTAATGGTCGGTAAGTATTCCGTTATTGATGAGGCAAATAGACGGCAAATCTTACTGCGTCCTTACCAGATCCATGCCATTACTAAGGTGAGAGAAGCTTCGAGAAAAAATAATTCGGGTTACGTTTGGCATACGACAGGTTCGGGAAAGACACTGACTTCTTACACAGTAACGAAGAACCTTCTCGACATTCCGTCAATTGATAAAACGATCTTTTTAATCGACAGAAAAGACCTCGATAAGCAGACTTCCGATGATTTTCGTTCCTATGCTTATAACGACGATATAGACATCGATAAGACTGAAAATACTAGGGATCTCGAAAAGAAACTGTTAAGCAACACCAGAGTTGCTATCGTTACAACGATTCAAAAATTACAAAATATCATTCGAAAGTACTCAAGCGACTCCCTGGATGCTACTGCTCTGAAGAAGAAAAATAACCTCAGAAATAAGAGAATAGCTTTCGTAGTTGATGAGTGTCATAGGACAGTTTCGCCGCAGACAAAAAAAGAGTTAGATGATTTTTTTGGCGAGCCGGGAAGACCTAGTCTATGGTTTGGCTTTACAGGCACTCCAATCTTCGCTGAGAATAAAAGGGAGGCTCTTGGTAATCTTGCGCGTACAACTGAAGAGTTATATGGTCCAATTCTTCATAAGTACACGATTAAAGAAGCTATTCATGATGGCGCTGTATTAGGCTTTCAAATTCAATCGATGGGTAAGGGCAAGGAGTCGCTTCAAGAAATAGCACTTCAAAATAACCTCGAGACTCAGGACAAACTTGCAGACATGTCAGAGACTGACCTTGAAAAATTAGTACTCCGGCGTTGCGAGGCCAGCAATCAGGATCTCTATAACAATCCGACTCATCGGGAGAAGGTCGTTGATTACATATTGAACAGAAGCTCTGGAAAATTCAATATTAATGCAGGAGCAGGTAATACGTTCGAAGCCATGCTTACTTGCAGTTCAATTAAAGAAGCCCAAGCCTATTACAAACTTTTTAAAGAATTTAAAAACAGAGGAAAGATCAAGGAAGGCATTCTTTCCAAACTTCCGGATTTTCCAAAAGTAGCAATCACGTATACGGTTGGAGAAAATGAGGATGGGGCGCAGGTAAATCAAAAAGAAATGGCGGAGGCCCTAAAAGACTATAAGGAAATGTTTCCTAAGGCTCCTGCAGATATTTCCGATTTGAACGCTTACAACGCGGATCTAAATAAAAGGCTGGCTCGAAAAGAATCGAGATATAGAAGAAGGGAAGAACAGCTGGATCTAGTCATCGTTGTGGATCGGCTGTTAACAGGCTTCGATGCTCCCTGTCTTTCGACGATCTTTTTAGATCGGCCGCCCATGAAACCTCAGCATCTTATTCAAGCTTTTTCAAGGACAAATCGAATTTTCAACGCGACGAAGAGATACGGCCAGGTTGTGACACTTCAATATCCTTTGGAATACTCAAAGAAGATTGATGAGGCCTTGTTGCTGTACTCTAACGGAGGTGCTTCTGAAGTTTCAGCTCCTGCCTGGAAAACTATTAAGCATGATTTGAAGCAAGCAGCACAAGAGCTTAAAGCTTTAACAATATCCAGTGAAGACATAGATGAGTCATCTCCGGAGAGCATTGAGAAAATTAAACTTTTCGTCAGAGCTTTCCAGAAAGTTGACAGACTGCTGAGCAGCGCTCAGGTCTATGACGAATTTGAGGACGAAGAAGAACGTAATTCTTTGGGGATTACGGTTCAAAAGCTACAGTCGATGGCGGGGCTTTATCAAAACGCCCGCGAGAAAATCAAGAAAGAAGGAGGAGACGATCCCAATCCGCTCATGTTAGATCTTGATTACGAACTAGAAGCTGTTAAGTCGTTCGAGGTTAACTATAACTACCTAATGAATCTCATCCAGACCTTTGTTCCAAACGAAAAAACAACAGAGAAGACAGAGATTGATCCTAAGGCCGACGCTAGAGTGAAGAAGTTCATCGAATTGTATAAACGTAGCAATACTGCGATTGGCGAGATCATCGAAAAGTTTTGGGATGATTTAAAACAAGAGCCAAATAATTTTGCTGGCAAAGATGTCCTCGTGATTATGTACAGCCGTGTTCGAGAAATTCAAGACGTTGCACTTCAGATGTTTTCAGAAGAGTGGGCTGTTCCTATTGAGGAATTAAACGCCGTTAGGGATAGCTGGAATGGCGGAGAGGTACCGGAACTTAATGGTAACTACGATGAATATTCGGGTCGTCACGATGAGTCGAAACTGAGGTACAAGCATAATCTGCGCAAGGCTGCGAAAAAGTTATTCATTAACACTCTTGCACCTCTACAACAATTCTGAGCTGGTAGATTTAGTTTAGGCAACTGTTGCTAGAAGTTTTGATTGGACGATTCCGAGAAAATAGACGGGTAAAACTGGATGATGAAAAAAGAAAAGGACGGAGTGATTTATATACTGACGAACCCATCTTTTCCGGAATACGTAAAAATTGGGTACGCCGCGAATGTCCAGGAACGATTACGAAGCCTTAATCGAAGTGAATGTATCCCCTTTGCTTTTAGAGTTTATGCTACTTATGAAGTTTCTGTTCGTTTAGGGGATAAGGTTCTGCATTCCTTAATCGACCGGTTAAACCCAGGCTTAAGGGCAATCGAAACTTTTGATGGAAGGACTAGAACAAAAGAGTTTTATGCCATGGCGCCTGAGGATGCCTATGCACTATTAGAAAGTATCGCCACGATAAGCGGTACGAAAGACAAACTGAAGCGGTTTACTCTGGAAGGCCACGAAATTACAGATGAACAGGTTGCTGCAGAAGTTAGAGCTGAAGTTGAAGAACGGAGGGCTCCCTTCTCTTTTCAAATGTGTGGAATCGAAGCAGGCTCAAAAATAGTATTGGATGGTCATGACGAGGTGATAGCAATCGTAATGGATGATCGTCAAATTGAATGCCAAGGTGAAATTGGTTCTTTATCCGGTCTTGCTAAGAAGTTACTGAGAACTTCTCACCCGCTGCAAGGGCCAAAATATTGGACGTACAACGGAAAGACTTTGGATAAAATAAGAGAAGAAAAAGAGGCCCTAGGGGCCTACAATTGAAAAGAAATAGTGAGGTTAGGAATAATTAGCTAACCTCACACTAAGTTTTCCTGTTAAGAGACTACGGTTGACAACTTAGGGCTGTTAATCTCTCCAGCGCCAAGTAACTGAAGAAAGCACCAGCAGGGATCAACACCATGTCATTGAAATCAAAGTACGGGCTGTGCAGGGCTTCTTTATGTTCCGTATCCTTTACTCCGATAAAGAAGAAACAGCCTGGCAAAACCTTTTGATAGGAGCTGAAATCCTCACTGATCATGTAAGGCTCTGACAGTTCAATAACGTTCTTAGCTCCGAAGCAACGATCGGCCGCTTCTTTTGCTTCTTTTGTGAGCTCGGGATCGTTATTGACGGCAGAAACGCGGCGTTCATAGACGGTTTCCGCTTTAATGCCATAAGCCGCAGCGATGCCTTGTGAGCGACGTGTCAGCTCTTCTTCAATTGTGTCTCGAATAGATTCGTCAAAAGTTCTCACCGTGCCGATCATCTTGACGGAGTCAGAAATGATGTTGTAAGCGCGTGATCCCTCAGTATTGAAACTGCATACAGAAACAACAGCGGATTTAAGCGGATCCAATGTGCGCGAAACCAAGTGCTGAAGAGCGTTATAAATTTCTGTGGCTACCGGCAGCGGGTCCTTGCCAAAATTCGGACGTGCGCCGTGTGTCCCTACTCCGACGACGCGGATAGAAAACAGGTCGCAGGCCGCCATGGTCGGACCAGCTTTAAAAGCAATCGTTCCGACATCAAGGGAGGGTTCGTTGTGTGCGCCGTAAATCTCTTTAACGTCGTATTTTTGGAAGATACCAGAGTCGATGACGCTTTGTGCACCGGCGACATTTTCTTCGTCGGCCTGGAAGACGCAGAGAATGCGGCCGGGGAAGTCACGATGCTTGGCTAAATAAATGATTGCAGCAATCAGCCAAGTTTGATGGCCATCGTGCCCGCAAGAGTGGGCGCTGCCGTTTTGGGAAGCCCAAGCACACCCGGATTTTTCTTCAATCGGTAGGGCGTCGATATCGGCTCTCAGCGCAACGGTTGCACCGGGTCTGTTTCCCTCGATTAAGAGAAATCCGCTTCCCGGGGAAGTTTCGGTATCTAAACCAGGAATGCCGAACTCTTCAAGAGTGGATTTGATGCGGGCAAGAGTGTCTTGTGTGTTGAAACCGACTTCCGGATTTTCGTGGACGGTTTTGCGGAAGGAGATCAAACGAGATTCGTACTGTTGAAGCTCCTGACGAATGCTTTCAAGATCTATCGTGTTTTTCATTTCCAGCTAATTTAGCCAATCAAATAAATCGACATTCTCGGAAGGTAGGGGCCGATAGTCAAGAGCCGAAGAGCATTAGGATTAAGGACTAAGTACTGCATCATGAATATTTCGTCCTAAATACTGGGGCGGTGCAGTTTTTTTGCGAAGTTTGTCCCAAGAAAGTTTTTTCAGAAGAGGCTCGGTAAAGGAGCAGAAGGCTCGAAAGCAGACCGATTTTTCGACTAAAACTAATCGAAAATACTCATTCACTTGTTGTTACGAAAAAGAAATTCTTCGATTCTCAAAAGATAAAATCAAAATCGAAGAAAAACTTTGTTGCCCTGAGCCTGATGGGGACGAGCCTTTGCATTGGATCGTAGTCGGCTCACCCAAGAAGTTTTTCCTCCTTTATAAGCTTTTGCTTGTGAGGAAATTAAAACAAACCTACAAATCTCAAATACAGGAGGGCGCCTAAGAGCGCACCAGAACAATGTTTACTTCGATGTATTGGTATCTTTTTATCTGCCTTTTATTCTTCGGAATAGGAGACTTCCTTGGCGTGGTGACCAAAGCCAAGGTCTCTGCAGTGTTCGTGAGCTTAATGCTCTTCTTAATCGCCTTTATGGCCGGCTGGATTCCTCCCGACGTTATTAAGAAGGCAGGCTTGGACCAAATTGCTAAATGGTCTGTGATTTTGCTCGTCTTCTCCATGGGTACGACAATCAATATGCGCGAACTGATCGCAGAATGGCGTACAGTGGTTACCGCTCTCTTGGCGATGGGCGTCATTATGCTCGGCGCATTTTTGATGATGCCGTTCATCGGATACGAAAACACCATGGTCAGCGTACCTATCGTGACCGGCGGTATCGTAGCCACTCAGATCATGACCAGCGGAGCTATGGAACATGGCTTTGCCCTGGCAGCTGCATTAGGTACGATTGTTTTCGCAGTGCAGAAGTTCATCGGTACTCCGTTAGCCAGCTACTTCGGTCTGAAAGAAGCTCGTTTCTTAATCGATGAATACCGCAAAACCGGTGTCGTACCTCAAGATACTTATGCGCCTAAAAAAGAACCGGCAGCGGGTCCTACATTCTTTGAGGGGCACAAGAAGTATTACGGCCAGTTCACTTGTTTAGCCATTACAGCGCTTTTCTCCTGGATCGCCTTTGTGATTGGCAAATGGACAGGCCTTTCCGCAACAATTTGGGCTTTGATTTTGGGAGCAGCTGTCGGAAGTACCGGTTATCTGCCTCGCAATATTCTGAAGCATGCCAATGCCGGCGGCTTACTGAACAGCGCTGTTTTCTGCGCCATCATTCCGTCGCTTGCCTCAATTAAGCCGGAAAATCTCCTGACCCTGTCTTACTCGATCTGCGTGATCTTCGCGATTTCGATCTTCTGCATCATCGTTTTCTTCAAATACCTTCCCTTGTGGAAGATCATCGGTTCCAAGAACGTTGCCGTCGGCGTCGCTGCCTGCCAGTTAATCGGTTTCCCGGCTACTTACTTGGTCGTTAATGAAATCATTAACGCCGTTGCCGAAACCGAGGAAGAAAAGAAGATTATTCATGAACGCTTAATGGCGAAGTACCTCGTTGCAGGCTTCGTGACCGTGACAACGTTCTCCGTGATCGTTGCCGGTATCTTCGTGAAGTTCATCTAATCCCGATTTCAAGGTTAGGAAATAAAACATGATTAAATTTGATCCTCAAAATTATCCCTATCCGTCCAAACGTAACGTGGTTTATGCCCGCAACGGCATGTGCAACGCAGGCAACCCGCATGCAGCTTCCGCCGGACTTCAGACACTTTTGAAGGGCGGCAATGCAGTTGACGCGGCTGTCGCAATGGCCAGCGCTATGCCGGTGGTTGAACCGACCGGCAACGGTTTAGGCGCCGACTGCTTCGTGATCCTTTGGTATGAAGGGAAAATGTACGGCCTGAACGCCTCAGGCCCGGCTCCTAAGTCTCTTTCTGTTGCTGCCTTAAAAGACAGGGGATTCGAAAAGATCCCTTCCTACGGTGTCGAACCTATTGATGTTCCGGGTGCGGTTGCCGGCTGGATGACGCTTCATGAACGATTCGGCAAACTTCCTTTGGAAGAAGTAATGGCTCTTGCCATTCGCTACGCCGAAGAAGGCTATCCGGTGACCCCGAATATTTCCCGTCTCTGGCAGGAAGCTTTCGAAAACTATTCCAAATATCGTGATCGTCCGGAATTCCAGGGCTGGTTCGATACATTCGCTCCCAACAACACTTGGCTCAAACCCGGCGAGATGTTCCGCTGCCCGGATATGGCTAAGACATTGAAAGAAATCGCTGCTACCAAGGGCGAATCTTTCTATCGCGGTGCCATTGCTGAAAAGATTGATGCCTTTTTCAAGAAGCACAACGGCTTCTTAACCAAGGAAGACTTAGCTGCATTTAAACCCGAATGGGTAGATCCGATTAGCGTGAACTACCACGGTGTGGATGTTTGGGAGCTGCCGCCTAACGGGCACGGTATTACTGTGCTGATGGCTCTGCAGATTCTCAAAGATATGAAGCTTGGTGAAAGGGATTGCGTCGACACAATGCACAAGCAGATCGAGGCCATGAAACTCGCCATGGTGGATACGGCTCAATACGTTGCAGAGCCTTCCTACATGAAAGTTTCCGTCGATCAGCTCCTCAGCGAAAAATACGCTGCCAAACGCCGCGCTTTGATTAACGATCAGGCCATCATGCCGGAACCGGGTGAACCAGGATGCCCGTCCACCGTTTACTTCTGCTGTGCAGACGGTGAAGGCAATATGGTCAGCTTCATTCAGTCCAATTTCCGCGGGTTCGGATCCGGCATTGTCGTTCCCGGCACTGGTATTTCTTTGAATGACCGTGCAGAGAATTTCAAGTTTGATGAAAACCACGCCAATGCACTGGCCGGCGGCAAACGTCCGTACCACACTATCATTCCGGGATTTCTGACCCAGGATGGGAAACCGTTAGGACCGTTCGGCATTATGGGCGGATGGATGCAACCGCAGGCGCACGTTCAGGTTGTCATGAATATGATTGACTGGCACCTGAATCCACAGCAGGCGTTGGATGCTCCGCGCTGGCAATGGGTCGGCGGCAAGAAAGTAGAGGTGGAACAAGAAACACCGAACTACATCATTCGCCAGCTTCAGCGTATGGGACATCAAATCATTGTCCAGCCTGATCCGTACCATATGGGTCGCGGCCAGGTCATTCTTCGAGATGAAAACGGCGTGCTTTGCGGCGCAACCGAGAAGCGTACCGACGGACAGATTATGTCCTACTAATTAGCAACGGTCTCGATGCAAGGGCGTCGAGACCCACTGTTCGAAATCCGGTTCTGTTTAAAGGCCGGATTTTCTGTTTGGAGCTAGATAATCAATTTAACGTGGCCGTGTGCGTTTAAGCGGTAACGGCGTTCGGTTCCGTCCGACAAGTTGGAAACCTTGAAAACATAGGCCTCAGGATCTGTCGCTTCAGGCAGCTGCTGAAGGGCTTTTTCAATTGCGGCTTCGATCGAGCGGACGCCGGAGACTTTAACGGTTCCGATGACATCCCCGTTTTCTTTGAAAACTTCCACTTGATCGATACTTTCAAAATCTAATCTATTGTTTGGCATGACTCTCTCCCAGCCGAGTATTAATTAGGAGGATTATCCCGCTCGGCGGGCAACATTCTGATTAATCTAACCAAATGTGAGCAGAAGCCTGGCCAATCGAATGACTCATCGGGCTTCTTTTTGCTTTGGTAAAATCACCAGTAGTTCCCTTGCTTGGATAGACGATGGAAAAGGCGCTGAAACTTCTTCCCTTAGGTACTTCGGATTTTGAAAATCTGCGGCATCGGGATCAAATTTATGTGGATAAAACCGACATGATTTGCGAGTTAGCGTCGGTTCCCGGGAAATTCTTTTTCGCCAGGCCAAGACGTTTTGGTAAGTCTCTCCTGCTATCTACTTTTGAGTCTTTATTTCGAGACGGATTGAAAAATTTTCAAGGCCTCAAAATAGAGCAACTTTGGACGGATAAGAGCACATATAAAGTTATTAAGCTGGACTTTTCTCGGGTTAAACCGGAAGGGACTTTTGAGGATTTTTGTCAATATTTTGATAATTATCTAGAAGCGCAATTCAGTCTTATTGGTTTTAAGAAAGAAGATAACGGCCTGTTTCTCAGCAATCAAATCGAAATCTTCCTTGCAGGGCTCTCTAGTTCCTCACTCGTTCTGTTAATCGATGAATATGATGCACCGTTAACAGCGTGTCTTGATAATAAAGAGTTTTTTGAACGGGTAAGGAATTATTTATCAAGGTTTTATGGAATCCTGAAAGCAAACGATCGGGTTCTTCGGTTTTTGTTTATTACAGGCATTACGAAGTTCAATAAAACCAGTATTTTTTCCGAACTAAACAATCTCAGTGATGTCTCTTTGAGCCCGAGATTCGGGACGCTCCTAGGCTATACGCACGAAGAGGTGGAAACTTATTTTGATGGGTATTTGACCCAGTCAGCTTCAGTTCTGAGTGTCTCCCGTGATGAGCTGCTAAGGTCCCTTACAAAGCAATATGACGGTTTTTGTTTCGAGAGAACAACAACGAAGAAGGTTTTTGCTCCCTGGTCTTTATTGAAATTCTTCTCGGAACCGGAAGTCGGCCTTCTTGATTATTGGTTTGAAAGCGGCGGAAGGCCCGCTGCGCTAGTTCAGTATCTTAAGTCTCACACCTTACGGGACCCGGAGGAATATGGGAAGGAAAAGTCAATTGCGTTGAATTTGTTAACCGGTTCGGCTAATGTCAACACCTTATCCGACATTGGGCTTCTGACACAGGCTGGATATTTGACGCTCAAAAGAGTCGTTGGCTTAACCGCTTTTGTTGCTTATCCTAACGCTGAAGTGGCTGCAGCAATGGCGCAGCTCTACAGCGAAAGGTTATTACAAGGACAGACCCTGGAGCAGGTCGGAGCAGACAATGTAGCCCTTCGCTTAGCCGAAGAAGATCCCGAAGGCGTGGTCCATCTCTTTAATCGCATTTTCACTTCCATAGATTATCAAAACTATCCGGTAAGAGATGAGGCCACTGTTCGCGCCTTTATTCAAATTTTTCTTTCCGGTGCCGGATTTTCTCCACATATCGAAGTCCACAACAGTCAAGGCAGAAGCGACTTGGAAGTGACGGTTCAAAACAGACATTTTGTATTTGAGTTCAAGGTTGCCAGAAAGGAGGAATCTTCAGAAGAAAAACTGGAAGAAGGTTTGAAACAAATGCGGAAACGCAGCTATGGACTACAGCATGCCGATCAAGAGCAGTTACGCATGGTGTTGGTTTTCTCAATTCCGAAGCGTAAATTTGATAAGTGGAGCGTAGTTAATCCGGAAAATTAATTTTCTAATTGCTGTTGACTTCCGTGCTCAAAGACTTCAAGTCTTCCAATAAAAAAGCCGCCGGACTAAACCGACGGCCTAGAACTTAAAAACCTGATTGCTTATTGTTCAGAAGCAGCTCCTTCACCTGCAATTCTTCCGAATGTGAAGATATCTGCAATAGCATTTCCGCCGATACGGTTGCTTCCGTGGATACCGCCTGTGACTTCCCCGGCTGCATACAGACCCGGAATCACATTTCCGTCGCGGTCAAGTACTTGAGCCTTCGTATTGATCTTGGCGCCCCCCATTGTGTGATGGCGGCACATTCCAATCGGACCCGCATAGAAGGGAGCCTTGACGATCTTGTGGCTCAGCATAATCGGAGTGCGGCCGAGAGGATCTTTCTTCGAATCAACCATGGCGTTGTATTCCTTGATCGTTGCGACTATAACTTCCGGCGGTACTTTGATGAGTTTTGCGAGTTCTTTAATCGTGTCTGCTTTGAACAGGGTGCCGTTTTCCAAGGCACGCTGGTTCATCAAATTTGGGCTCGGAGACCCCTGCCTTCAGGCAGGGGAGTTAGGAATTGCCTCCTCTTTTCGAATTTCTGTTAAATAGGTTCGTCTCTTTTCCAGCAGACGCAGCTTCTTGTAGCTGATGCCGGCTGAAATGCGGGTTCCATCAAGCTTTCGAACATCAAAGTACCCGGATGATCGACGGCCGAAAATGAAGCCTTCTTCTCCCTTGCAGGCAACCTTGTCAAAAAGACGGAAGCCTTTGATCTCAAAGGGAGCCTGATTGCGCTTTCGAATGCCGCCTTTGAGAATGGAGAGCTTGTGAATCTGCCGATTGTTCCGACGCGTCTGCTTCTGGAAGAGGAATTCGCATAGCCTTTCGGCGCCGAGGTTGCCGGCAATGCAAAAAGCATCCGCACAATGCGACTTGTCGATGCCGTTCACGATCCGTGCGTGCTTAGTCCGATAGCCGTAGGTGTTGTGCACTTCCAGCTCAGGATGCGACGCCTTTAGGCGGTTCAAAACCTCCCAGCGCATCATTCCCATGAAGGCTTCCGCACGGAACGACTGCCCGCGCTTAGCCTTTAGAGTGATTTCGCCGCGATGAAGCGCCTTATGGCACGTCTCACAAAGCGTAATCAGGTTGCCGGGCGAATCTCCGCCCGTGCGTCTGCTTTCCAGATGATGAACATTGAGCACCGGGTCTTTCGATCTGCCGTAACAATGCTGACAAACGTGCCCGTCTCTAAAAAGAACGTACTCGCGGACGTTCCAGAAGCCGAGTTGTTCGCCCTCTTGGTACTCTTTCCCTGCAATGTCTGGATTCTTCAGCAGCATGTCGAAGGACGCCGTTTCCACGGTGATCTTCGTGACTGGAAGCAGTCGAAGAACCGCTTCTATGCGCGACAAGTGCGCGTTGATTCGGTTTTCAACCGACGGAGCAAGCCAGCCTTTGCGCTTGGTGCGGATGCGGTTGTTGAATCTTGGCGCGCGGTAGCGCGTTTTGCGGTTTCTGCGAGCCCGTCGTAACGCACGACGAGCGGAGAGCAGATCGGTGATGTCCTTCCGCAGTTCGACTTCGGATGCATAAAGTTCAGCCTTTTCAGTTGATGCGGAAAGTCCGACATGTTTGTACCCGGCATCAACACCCAGACTCACCGGCTGTTTGGACTCGCCGGTCGCAATCGTCAGCTGAATGGTGAAAGGCGTGCGCCTTACCACAGCAGCTTTTTTCTCTTTAAGCAGAAGGCGCGCCTTTGCCGGAGAACAAGGCATCAGCGGCTTTCCGCGTTTGTTTAGGACAAATACTCTCAAGTTTTATCTCCTCGGTCTTTCGACCGGTTGTGATCCTTCGCCAATGTTGGAAGGGGTTTCAAGCCGACAGCACCGCTCCTACCTCTCAGAGCTTTTAACCATCGGCCGCAGAGCGCGGGACTAGGATCTGCATCCCGCGGTGCCTATAGATTCCCGACCAACGTAGTCCGCCAAACGACGGCCTGAGGCTAGTCAACTAGAGGCTTTTTCAAGCCTCGGCCTTCAGGCCGAGGTAGTTGACTTCGTTGTAATACTCATTGTTCTTATCAAAGCCGTCTGTGTCGCAAACAGGGAAGACCGTCTGGCCGGTTTGAGCCAAAGTGGCGTCACGAATTACGTCACGTCGAGCATCTTCGGCAACATATCTCTTGCCTTCCTTGTTGAGGAAGAAGGTGTATTCGATAGCTTGGAAAATATCAGCGGTGTGTTTGCAGCCGGGAGCAGTCCACGGAATGCACTGGATGAAATCCAAACCAACAGCTAAACCGCCGTTGCCTTGAATATATTTGAGCACTTCACCGGTAGATCTGGGCTGGTTCATCGTGTTGAGTTTTGTCAGGCGCGGGTCAAAGTACGAGCACATTGTCGGGTTTGCAGCGAAACCGCCTGCTGCCGCAACGACAGCCTTGTTGGCTTTCCAAAACTCCTTCTTGCCGTCTTTCAGTTCAACTTCTACGCCTAAGACACGACCGGCGTCCGGTTTTTCACGAATGATTCCGAAGATTTTGTGATTAGTCAAAACCGGAAGACCAATCTTGTTGGCGTAGCTCATGCAAGCTTTGATGTAGTCCCCGCCGCTCTGACCAACAGGATTGCGGCAGCGTGGCCACAGACCGCCATAGATCTGGTAGATGTCTGGTTTGAACTGAACGCCGACTTTCTTAAGCCATTCGAGGTTCTGAGGAGCGTTTTCGCACAATGTGGCGACGAGAGCAGGGTCGGCGCGGTAATCGCCAGCAGCTATCGTTTGTTTGGTATGGAGCTGAGGAGAATCCTCAATGCCTGCTTTCTTGTAATCTGCCTCTACAGTTGAATTCAGGCCGCCTCCGCTAACCATCGTATTGCCGCCTGGAATGGAAAGTTTTTCCAAAACGACGGTATTTGCGCCTATTTCCTTGGCGACGATGCTGGCAGAAAGGCCGGTACCGCCGGAGCCGATGACAATCACGTCATACGTTTTATTCCAAGAGGTGGGTGTGGAGCAAGGATTTGCTGCAAGAGCAAGTGTGGAAATGGAGGCGACAGCAGAGGCAGCACCCCCAACAAGAAATGTTCTTCTGTTGAATGTCATCCTATTCTCTTTGGACGTAGGTGATTTCATTCTACGATCTCATACAAAAGTGACAATAAGGGTTATTTCCATTGTGCACTAAATATTTTAGGTGTTCATATTGTATGCAAAAAGGAATGATCAAGATCATTTGATCTAATTTTTTTGCCAAAGAAATAACCCTCTTGGTTTGTTTATTTTTACTTCTGAGATGAAAAGATAGGTGTATTTTATAAATTATTTTTTTAATCCCCCTAACTTTCTTGTTAGTACTAGAGAAAAATACGGAGACTTCAGATTTTCTAGTCAGTTCTAAAATGATCGAGCTGTTAATTTCATTGTTTCAACAAAAAAATAAAGGCTCAAATGTCCAAGGCGCTCCACATTCATCCCAAAGACAATACGGCAGTCTGTACTTCAGAGGTCAAAGCCGGAGAAGAAGTCGAAATCATCGATTCCGATGGTTCCAAAAGTTCCATCAAAGCAGAAAGTACCATTCCTTTTTGCAACAAGATTGCGTTGACCGATATTGAAGAAGGCCAAGAAGTTTTTAAATACGGTGAAGTTATTGGCAAAGCCATTATTTTCATTCCTAAAGGAACTTTGGTAAATCACGTTAATATCGCTAGCCAGCCGCGTTCCTACGCAGAAGAGTATGTCTTAACAGGAGACGAAAAATGAAATTCCTAGGATACAAACGCAAAGACGGCTCTGTTGGCGTGCGTAATCACGTTCTTATTCTTCCTTCCTGCGCGTGCGCCTCAGAAACTTGCCGAGTGGTTGCTTCTCAAGTATTAGGCACTAAAAACGTCATCATTAATGTGGGCTGCTCGGATGTCGCTGCAAATACAGAAATGACCCAACGCGTTCTGACTGGATTTGCGCTAAATGCGAACGTTTTCGGTGCTGTTGTCATCGGACTTGGCTGTGAGACCGTTGGTCACAAAGAGTTGGCGGACAAAATTCGCAAGTTGTCTGATAAGCCGGTCGTTTCTTTCGGAATCCAAGAAGAAGGCGGCACGATTAAAACAGCAGCGCTTGCCGTGGAAGCCGCTCGCAAAATGGTTGAAGAGGCAAGCAAGCAGCAAAAGGTAGAGTGCGATGCTTCTGATCTATTTGTTGCCATTGAATGCGGCGGTTCAGACGCAACCAGCGGGATTGCCTCGAATCCTGCGGTCGGAAATATGGCCGACAGAATCTATGATCTTGGCGGAACGACGATGATGAGCGAAACCGTGGAATTTATCGGTGCCGAGCACGTTCTTGCGAAGCGCGGCGAAACACCGGAAATTCACGATCAGATTATTCGCATCTGCGAAGACTACGAAAAGCATCTTGCGCTTGCCGGACAAGATTGTCGCACCGGTCATCCGACACCCTGCAACAAAGTCGGAGGCTTGTCGACGATCGAAGAAAAAAGTCTCGGCTGTATTCACAAGGGTGGAACACGTCCGGTATCCGAGGTCCTTCAGGAAGCGGCTAGGCCCACTAAGAAAGGCGCACTCATTATGGATACGCCGGGATATGACATTTCTTCCGTTACGAGCATGGTCGCCGGAGGTGCAACGATTGTTGTTTTTACAACCGGTCGCGGTACACCGACGGGACATGCTTTAGCGCCTGTGATTAAGGTTACCGGTAATCCGTTAACGGCCGAGCGGATGAAGGACAATATGGATATTGATGTTTCCGGTATTTTGGAGGGAGAAGAAACGATTAACCAGGCCGGGGAGAGAATCCTGAAAGAAGTGTTGGAAGTCGCCGGCGGCAAGGTAACAAAAGCAGAGGCTTTAGGCTTTTCTGATATCGCTGTTGATCATGTTTGCCGTTATATCTAATTTTGCAAAAAACATGGACGACTAAAAAATGCGCCCGGCAAGTTGCCGGGCGTCTGATTAGTAAATGAGGTTATTGATTGACAGTTTCAGGCTGATCCCAGACTTTGATTTCCGACAGTTTTCCTGTGTATTTAGTTACGCTGACAAGACCTGAAGAGGCAACATTGCCGCAAGCTAAATCAGATGTAGGAATATCCATAGTCAATGTATTGGAGTTGCCATGAATGTCCAATAAAGTGCCGTCAGTCATCTTGACGGGCTCATACCAGGCACCGTGATGAACAACAACCGTGTCTTTTCTGATTCTGTCCGTGACATAAGCACCGGCTAGTAGCGCACCGCGGTCATTTTTAACCAGAACGATATCTCCGTCTTCAATACCGAGTGATTTTGCGTTTTCCGGATTGATCCAGATCGGTTCGCGCTTCAAAATATTTGCAAAATCATGGCTGGAAGTACCGTCAAGCTGGCTGTGCATACGATAGCGACTCTTACAGGCCATATATGCAAGCGGATATTTCTTGTTAGGTGTATTGAGGCCCTCGGTCGGCTCTAAATAACTCGGATGACCTAAACAGCTCTTGTAACCGTAACTTGCTATCTTGGGACTGTAAATCTGAATTAAGCCGCTTTCCGTACCAAGAGAATTTCTCTTCGGGTTCTTGCGGAAATTAGCGAATGCAACATAGTCTCTTTCCTGCGGACGCACGTCATAGAGGAAGTAGCCTTTCTTCCAGAAGTTTTCAAAGGATGGCAGCTTGACTCCCATCTGTGCTCCGAACTTCCTGGACTGCTCGTAAATGAACTTAATCCAATCCATTTCGCTTCTTCCCTCTGTGAATTGGTCTCCGCACCCCATTCGTTTGGCTAATTCACTGAAGATCCAATAGTCGGGCTTAGATTCATATTGAGGCTCGATTGCCTGCTGCATCGCAACGATACCGTCATTGGAATAAGTTCCGATATTGGTAATATCGTTATGTTCGAACTGGGTTGCAGCGGGTAAGACAATGTCCGCATGGCGAGCAGTAGCAGTCCAGCACGTGTCTGTTACTACGACAGTCTCAGGAATCTTCCATGCTTCCAGCAGTTGATTTGTCGAAGGCTGATGAGCGAAGGGGTTGCCGCCGGCCCACATTACCATCTTAACTTCAGGATAAGTGACCTTTGTTCCGTTGAAGTCGATCGTTTTTCCTGGATGCAGGAAGCAGTCTACAAAGCGGGCGACAGGGATTACCTTGCTGCCTTTCCAGGCCTTGTTGTAAGGAAGGACAGGTTCGACCGAAGCAGGCACGCCTCCGACAAAAGGACCGTAAGCAGCAGGGGATCCTCCGCTTGAATATTGATAATTTGTCCCTATCCCGCCTCCAGGCAATCCGATCTGCCCTAAGGCTGATGCTAAGGCAAAACCCATCCAATGGGGCTGTTCGCCGTATTGAATGCGCTGAATCCCCCAGCCCATCATGATCATAGTGCGGTTTTCTTGAAGCTCGTGTGCTAAAGATTTGATTCTTGATTCAGGGACACCTGTCACTTTGGATGCCCAAGCAGGAGTTTTCTCAATACCGTCAGTTTTACCCATTACGTACGCATTGAATTCTTTCCAACCGGAGGTGTACTTATTGATGAAGTTGTGATCACATTTCCCGGTCTTTTCCAGCTCGTGGATCATGCCTAGCATCAATGCACAGTCAGTACCCGGAATCGGTGCAATCCATTCACTGTTGAGATATTCTGCGGTGTCTGTAGCAATAGGGTTGATGGAGATGGTTTTGATGCCGGAATCTTTGAGGGCTCTAAAGTAACCGGCAGCGTTATGCAGAGTAGTTACCCAATCAATATCATTTGTGACGAGGGGGTCTGCTCCCCAAAGGACAACACGTTTACTGTTTTTAAGAACATTATCCCAGCTCGTGGAGGTGGGGTCCGACATGCCGACCACATAGGGCAAGATACGGCCAATGGCTGCCGTTGAATAGCTGTTAGTGGTTTGGATGAATCCGCCGCAAAGGTTGAGTAAGCGCTGCTGCAAATTTATGGCCGCATTGACCTTACCGCTGGACATCCAACCGTAAGAACGACCGAACATCGCGCTCGGGCCGAAATCAGCGTAAATACGTTTCAGCTCATTGGCGACCAAATCTAACGCTTGATCCCACGAAACTCTTACCCAGCGGTCAGTGCCGCGTTTTTCTCGAGAGGCGGGACCATCTTTTAAGTAACTTTCCCTGACCATCGGATAATGGATTCTTGAGGCAGAATAAGGCAAATTGCAAAGACCGTTAATATTCTGAGAAGGCGCGTAGTCGTACTCAAACGGGTGAAGTGCCACCATTTTTCCGCCGCGAACCTGAGGACGGACGATGCCCCAGTGACATGCCGTAATGCATGATCCTTCGTTTAGCGGAGATTTTCCGAGAGAGAAAGTCTCTGTTAGGCTAAGGTCAGGAAGCGGCTCCGGCAATGCTGGGTATTTGGCAGCGCTTTTAGCTCCAGCAGGATAATCTTTAAATTTTTCTGAAACATTGGGTTTTTCTTGTGCCGACACAGTGTTGGAAAGGGCTGCGGCACCTGAAGCCGCGGCTACGGCAAGAAAAGAACGTCTAGAAATAGAAGTCATAAATTGTGTCCTCTAAAGGGAGAGGTCTCATTTTTTGGGGAGAGACTTCCGTAAATGATAAAGATTCTTAAGAGTTGTCTGATATTTCTCTGGATACGGAATTT
>ENA-OPXG01000670-OPXG01000670.1-human-gut-metagenome-genome-assembly--contig:-NODE-670-length-21639-cov-8.957607_pt1 | contig 21639 bp, 19 predicted proteins | sample MGYA00241519_ERZ502030 | MGnify/ENA primary metagenome ERZ502030 (study PRJEB25962, sample SAMEA2041937) | human gut metagenome | biome: human gut; feature: human-associated habitat; material: faeces...
CCGCCAGCACAAACACGGCTGCCAGTCCAAACATCATGTTTCTTGTCTTTTTCTTCATTTCTTCAAATTCCTCCTGTTTCTTTACTGCTGACTCAGATGTTGTAATCTCTGATTGAGTTTTTTTACCTTTCTTCTTTACCTGTCCGTTCTGCTCCATTTCAAAAGCCTTGATAATCGGCTCTCCCTCAGTAGATACATAGGTAAGAGCCTTATTTCCAAACATAAAATGCAGTTTCTTTCCCATATACTCGTAGAAATTCATTCCATTAAAAGAATAAAATCCTCCAAGTGCTATCGGAGCTACACACGGAATCGCCACATAAGCAGAACCCGTAAGACCAATATATCTATAAAGAAGTAATACGATACCGCCACCGACTATCACACTGGCAATAGAAAATACAAGCTGTTTTGCTGTAAGTCCCATTGCCACCGATTCCTGATAACGGTCAATGTCTTTGTTTATTTCAATAACCATTGTCCTCTGCCCCCTATCTTGCTAACTCCTTTGTCTCCGGCTTTCTTGCCATACCGATATTTGCCTCATACATATCCATTCCATCCGGACACAGTTCTCTCAGCTTATCGACATTGAACAGATAAAGAGGATATTCACAATAACCACTCCTCTGTGTAAATCCTGTAAACTCCCCAAGCTCATTTTCTGTGATGAATTTCTCAATATCCGGCATATCATTCACATTCAGATATCCGCAGTAATTCGGTGCAGCAACAGACAAATTTACGGTCACATCACCAAACGGCTCATCGTATCCATCTTCATTACACATAAGCCCGATATACATTGCCTTGTTATTCATATACTGCTGAATATCGAGTGTTACCTGTGTCTCCCCGGAAAAACTGGAATTATAAGTCACCTGTTTCTTTTCATTATCCATAAATGCCTCCTTCTATAATCCGAATGCCTTACTTGTAAGTGTCTGTGCTCCCTTCACACTTCCAACCGTCATTGCTATGGTAAATGTCATTTCACACAGATAAATAAGTGTCTGTGCCCAGTCTGCATAACTTCCCGTAAAGGAAGGCAGCCCTGCATTGATAAATGCATTGCATACCACAATCGCAAGTGCCATTGTTACCGCCTCAAACACACAGGATAAGAAATACTTACAGTAAGTTGACATCGTATGACTTACCATTCTGTTTCCTGCCATTGTAGAGCAGGCGATTGCTCCAAGCGGCACAATGATCAATATTTTTAAGAATCTGAAATACACGGTGTAAATGATAAAGAAACCACAGATAATAATGATGATTGCAAGCAGTGCCGTAAGGATCAGCATTACCAGACTTTCACCAAATCCAAGTCCCTTAATAACATCTGCCTGTGCACTGTCAATGGCAAGCTGTGTTGTTGTTCCTGCCGAAATAAGCCCTACCAGATTTCCGATGGAAGTAAAAAATGCTTTCATAATCGTGACATTATTGGCAACAAACCATTCTGCAAGTCCTAATCGGATAAGCATACGCAGGATTGATTCAAACCTCATTTCATCTTTCACATCTATACTTTCCGAACAGAAACCGATAACAAAGAACAGTACCACAAGGGAAGAACCAACCGCTACAAAGATTGGCTCTATTCCCTCGATGACTGCCCACGGACCACCGCCCTTAAAACTGACGGGCGATTGTCCAAGCATTGCAAAAACCAAAGATATCTGATTGTTCCAAAATCCAAACATAGCTTCAAGGAGAGCAAGTATTTTGTCTCCCAGCTTAAAAATATCCATACCTGTTATTCACCTCTTTTCTTCTATTGCAACAGGGATTATTTTTTCCCTATCTTAGAAGCCTAAGAAAGTGAGTACAGTAGAAATACCTGCCATGATAATACCTGCCACAACCCCCTTTAAAGCTGAGTTCATAGTAGATGAATCCTGCTGCTGGTATGCCTGTGCAAATTCCATTACATTCTTTGCAAGGATAATTACTCCAACTGCACCGATAACTGCGATCACAAGCGTTTTTAAGTTCTCAAGTGGCTGTGTTACTGCCGAAGTACCTCCTGCCGCAAAGCAGGTAGTGCTCATAAACATTACTCCCATAACGGCTCCGGATAATGCCGGAACAAATTTTTTCTTAAACTGAATAAATCTCTGCTTCATACCTTTTTCCTCCATCTGATTGTTGTTGGTTGTCATAATAATCTGTTCTTTTCTCATATTGGTTGTCTCCTTTTCGATAAAAAAATAGCCAGCAGGGTTTATCCCTAACTGGCTGTTAAAAGTTACTTTATATGATCAGGCATAGCCTGTTGTAATGATAAAATCGGGCTTTCCCCGATATGTTTTGCTGTGACCACCTCCTTTCAAGGTACAAAAAAACACCTTAACCATAATTGGCTAAAGTGCTGTGTGAATTAAATATTAAGTCATTTACAAGAATGACAAAGCTATAATTATCATATATTGCTTTTTCTTAATAATGATTCAAGTTGACTATTAATGGCATTTTTTAATAATTTCGAGAACTCTTGTCCACTTGCAAAATATTTTTCTCTTATGATTGGAAAATCCTTTGTATGTGTACCATCTGGTGCCTCAGCTTCAACTAAATTATTTAGTAAATTTTCACATTCTATTTTTTTGTTTTCCAATTCTTCAGTATAGCCCGCATCGAGTAACGGTTTTGCAATTTCATAACGCCCCAAATCGTCCATAAATTGATTAAGCAATCTATAAAATGCTATTTCACTGTCTGTTTCTCCTTTGATTTCAGAATCATATTTATGCCAATTTATTAGTATTTCATGCAACCTGCTATATCGATATTTATCAATTTCATTTAACTTTTTTTGTTCTTCAATATGTTTTAATCTATAACTATTTATCAAAGAAATTATTATATTCGCTATCGATGTTATAAGAGCTGCAAATACTGTTGTTGTTAGAATCACTGTATACAAAAAATCTTTCTTTTCCATTAAAGTACCACCATACAATTCCCAATTTACGAAACTCTTTCATTCCGCATAGGCACATTATACCACAGTTCCTGTGCCTATGCGACGCCTTTACTGATTCTTCCAGTATGAACTCATCTTCTCCACCGTCACTTCCGGATAGAAATAAGTAAGAATCGTTGCTTTCGGAACACCTGCCGCAAGTGCTTTCTTCACTTCCTCTTTCTGCTCTGCTGTGTATGACCAGTGCATCATTCGGTTTGTAATTGTATCCTCCCACTTCGGCTTTTCCCTCTCAGGATTTCTTACGGGCTTCTCTCCTCCACTGGTGCTGTCGGAGTCCTCCGCCTTCTGCGATTCATCGGCATATTCAAGCTCATTTGTCTGCTCCCTGTCAATTTTTGCTCTGCCTCATCCTGCATAGAAAATCTTCTGTTCAGTTTCGCATCTCCACACGGATGATTATGATTTTGAGGTTAAAGCTTACGCCTCCACAAACACGGTTTGTACGATTCTGTCCATTGTGCTTGCCGTCTGTGCACTTGTTTTGGGCATAGGATTCTTACCTTCTCTTGTAGTGTGCCTGATTTGGATTGTAAATCAGTCTGTATATTGCAAGGAAGCGTTAAAGTATTCAAAGGCAGGAACTAAGATTTCATGATGGAAACGCAGGAGGACAGGCAATGGGAAGTTATTTGGTGATTATTGCTGTGCTGATTATCTTTTTCTGTATCAGGAGAAGAAGGCGAACAGCAGCGGTTGCGTGGCAGATACTAAATCGATGTATCGCATTTTTATCGTGGAAGATGATGAAATCATTGCAAGAACAGTAAAAAGTCATCTGGAAACGATGTCGGAAGAATTGAGAAAGAGTACGATATTCCATTAGAAGAAGATTTAAGAAAGAATTTTTTGAGAATCTGATGATGGACCGGTTACGAAAGTTTTACAAACTTTTACTTACGAGAGTGGAGAGGATAAAGAACGGACATACTAACAAAAAAGTTGGAGGTATGTCATGAAACCCAAAAATTACACGGATAAATCAGCGATGCTTGTAGGAACGGATGCAGATCCGGTTACCGCAGGACCAAAACATTTTGCGGAGAACACACCGGAACAGGAAAAAGAAAATGCCGCAATCCGGCAGAGCAGTATGTACAACGACAAAAACCGCGCACGCATAGATAACAATCAGTTTTTTGAAACAAGAAGTAATCCTTTGAGCAGCAAGGGGAATTGAGGATTTGCTTGACAAAGGTTCTGTCCGAACATCATAATGAATGATAGAGATATCATGTAAAACAGGACGGAGCATAGTATGAATCAGATTTGCAGGGACATTTTCCGGGCGATTCATGAGGGAAAGTGGCTGAAAATCGAATATCGGAACAAAGCGGATCAGATTACAAAATACTGGATTGGAATCCGTGATCTTGATCCGGCAAAACGTACCCTCAAAGTAGATGGTCTGCACCTCGGAATGTATACACTGGGGGAATATGACAAAATTTTTGTGGATTCCATTCTGTCCACGGAAGTCCTTGAAGGAACGTACTGTCCGGAAAACAGGCAGCTGATCGAAGATATCGAGATGCATCCGGAGCGTTATAAAACTATTTTTTCCAGCGCTGCAAATCTGAAAATACTAAATTATCTGGAACTATGTAACCGCATGGATACGACACCTTACATCACCGATTATGATCTGATCCATTATATCGATGGGGATCGTGTGAAAAACGGACGGTATGCACTTAACGATCAGCAGTTTCAGGAGGTCGTGTCAAATTTCCAGTATTCCCTGTCTCACGAAAAGAAAAAGAGCACCAATTTAAGAATTAAGAAACTGGCACTCAATGTATTGAGTATTCACACGGCGAAGGGGCTGTATGTTCTGGCATACCGGAACCTGAACCTTGATGTGAAAAACAGAGTGTTTCAGCCGGATGAAGATATCACAGTCTGCACACAGTTTGGCATTGACGGACAGACGGAAAATGCGCGTAAATTTCTGGATGCGGACGAGTACGAACTGCTGGAAGATTTTGAAAACAATCTGGAAAAAATCAAAGATGCGATTACCGGTCATGGCGGGCAAAAGCCGGTCGTAGATGATATGCCGTATGTGCTGGGGCTTGGGATGGATGTAGTGCTGAATCTGCATGACGAGTACAAAGCCATACTTGATATGTTTGAAAAGCAGCAGGTTACTTATCCAGTCAAAGCCTTCTTCGGGGAATTGTTAGAACGGCCGCGCCGCACCAAGGCGTATCCGATTGCACTGATTAATCAGAACATCAATCTGGATCAGCTGCTGGCGATCAACAACGCCATGAAATATCCGCTTGCCTACATACAGGGACCACCGGGCACGGGAAAAACAAATACGATTATTAACACAATAGTAACGGCGTTTTTTAACAATACGACCGTTTTATTTGCGTCCTACAATAACGTTCCAATCGACAATGTATTTGAGAAACTGACGCATCTTGAGTACCATGGACAGACCATTCCGTTTCCGGTACTGCGGCTTGGGAATATAGACAAAGTTAAAGCTGCAATCAGCTACATCAACCGCCTGCGCAATCAGGTGCAGACCGTAAAAATATTTACGTCCACGCTCGATAAGCGCAAGGATGACCGGGTTGACCGTGCAAAACGTCTTTCTGCGAGACTGAAAGAGTATGAGGAAATTCTGGATTTAAAGGAGCGGAAAGAGACACTTTCGCATCTCATGGAATACCAGGAACATATTAAAAATGCCATGAATCTGCTCCCGTTTCAGATGGACCTGCAGGGATACCAGATGCAGAGGCTCGATCAGAGAATCCACCAGATTGGCGAAATTTCTGATTCGGATGCCCTGCAGCTTCTCGACCGCAACGAAGAAGAATTTTATCAGTATTTATTTTATACGTCTGCGCGTTATATCAAGACACTCGAAGAACCCAAATATCAGGAACTGCGGGAGATTTTAGATTCCGGAGAAAATCCAGAGACACAGGCGCGGGCATTCAACAAATACATGCAGAAATCCGAAAATGTAAAGAAGCTGCAGCGTGTTTTTCCGGTTATTATCACTACCTGCATATCGGCACATAAGATCGGGGAACCGGAGCCGTTGTTTGACATGACTATTATGGACGAGGCCAGCCAGTGCAATGTTGCGATCTCTCTTGTCCCGATTATCCGTGGAGAGAAACTGATGCTTGTGGGAGATCCGCAGCAGCTGAATCCGGTTATTCTGCTCGGAGAACTGATCAACCGCAAGCTGCGACGGCGGTATCATGTGGCAGAGGAATATGATTACAGAAAGAATTCGATTTACAAAACGTATCTGGCATGTGATGCGGTGAGTGATGAAGTGCTTTTGCGCAGCCATTACCGCTGCAACAGAGAAATTATTGGATTTAACAATAAAAAATATTACAATTCCAAACTGCAGATCTGTTCAAAAAGCAAAGAGCCGGAGCCACTTGTCTATGTAGATGTAAAAAGTGACCGTGCCGGGATCAAAAATACATCTCCGGCGGAAGCAGACGAGGTCATTGCATACGCGAAGCAGAACACGGACAAAAGTATCGCGGTGATCACACCGTTTGTAAACCAGCGGGCACTGATCGAGCAGGCGATCAAAGAAAACCACCTCGAAAATTTAGTCTGTGGAACGGTGCATGCTTTTCAGGGAGATGAAAAGGATGTGGTGCTTTTTTCCACGGCACTGTCCGACCGCACCAATGTCGGTACCTATCAGTGGCTGAAAAACAATAAGGAACTGATCAATGTTGCAACCTCACGGGCGAAAGACAAACTTGTTCTGCTTGCAGACAGCAAAGAACTGGAGCGTCTGCATGCAGGACAGGCAGACGATGATCTTTATGAACTTGCGCAGTACATCAAAACCAACGGGAAGTCAGAGATCACGGAAAAACATATCAGTTCCCGTGCACTTGGCATCCAGCCGTTTTCTACCGCTACCGAAAATGCATTTCTCGAAAACCTGACGCATGCGCTCGAAAATATCTGGCTTTCCCAGAGTAAGTATGTGATCCACAAAGAAGTTGCCATATCGCAGGTGTTTCAGGACAACATGACATATGATGATCTGTTTTATATGGGGCGCTTTGATTTTGTTGTGTACGAAAAAGAGGGAAAAAAGGAACTTCCGGTTCTGGCAATCGAACTTGACGGGAAAGAGCATTTTGAGGATGCGGTGGTGCAGGAGCGCGACCGGAAGAAAAATGCCATCTGTCAGGCACACAATATGGAGATTATACGGGTGGAGAATTCTTATGCCAGAAGGTATAATCATATTAAGGGAATTCTGATGGATTATTTTTCGAGGGTGCATTAAAAGAAAAATGCATTTTTTGTTATGAAAATATAGCAAATCCCAAAAATCAGTGCTAAAATATACACAATTCATCCGTGCAGAAATGCGGCCTTCGGGCTTTCACATGACACTTTTTTCGATAGCGTAGGCTTAGCGGTGTTATCATGTTGAAGCGGATGAATTTTTATGTTTACAGAAAAGGGAAACGTGTCAGTAAGGAGAAACTGGTGAAAAAACAAAAAGGAATGATCATCACTGCGGCCGTGTTACTTGCAGCCGCCGCAGTCGTAACCGGAAGCCGTCTGATCCGGCATCCGGAAAAATCAAACACAAAAAAGTCTGAGGTTGCGGATCAGGAGAACAGTGAAAAAGAACAGGATCACAGGACTTCAGGGACAGAACTGAGTGAGAAAAAACAAAACATGAACAAAAGTATCACAGAGGAAGTGTTCTATATTTCCAAAATCCCGGACGATATTTTTGAGAAGATGCAGGGAAAATCATACAAGGCAGACTGTACCGTACCGCGGGAAGATCTCCGCTATCTTCATGTGCTCCACATGGGGTTTGACGGTCAGACAAAAGAGGGAGAACTTGTGGTAAATAAAGCCATTGCAGAGGATGTACTTGCCATTTTCAGGCAGTTGTATGAGGCAGAATATCCCATTGAAAAAGTCCGGCTGGTGGATGAATACGATGCGGATGATGAGGCATCCATGAGCGATAACAATTCCTCTGCGTTTAATTTCCGTTTCATTTCCCATACGACAACAATCTCAAAACACGGTCTGGGCATGGCAGTCGACATCAATACGCTTTATAACCCCTATGTAAAAACCGTCAACGGAAAGCTGTCGATTGAGCCTGCAAACGCGGAAGCATATGTTGACCGGAGTGGGGATTTTCCGCACAAGATTGATCACAATGATCTGTGTTACAAGCTTTTTACCCGATATGGATTTACCTGGGGTGGGGACTGGACACATTCGAAGGATTACCAGCATTTTGAAAAAGACTGATGGAAAGTTGTGGGGACATATAGAGAAAAAGATGTAATGTATGTCCCATAAGAGCAAACGGAGAGGTCAATCAGAAAAGCGTTGGTGGAAAAATTTTTCCTTGACATATCTGTACAGGGGAATATAATAATCATCGAAAAGAAAATATTGTTCACCGAAATTCGTTGACGAGAACAGCATCGTATCTTATCGTTATTTTCAGAGAGCCTGTGGGTGGTGCGAACAGGTAGTAGCCGGATATGGATGATCCTCTCTAAGAAGCGGGCTGAAAGCAGACAACTGTGAGTAAACTTTGCCGGTTTCCTCCGTTATGGGATAGCATATGTTGGTATGTGAAGTGCCACAGAGTTTTTCTGTGGAATCAGGGTGGTAACGCGGATTTTATTCGTCCCTTTCCAGAGTAGTATCTGGGAAGGGACTTTTTTAATGTCTGAATTCGTTTTTCAGTGAACAGACCAAGGAGGAAAAGTTTATGAAAGCACTACAAAAACTCAGCAAATGGTTATCGGACTACACATCAATTGTGGTAATTGCAATTGCGGTAGTAACATTTATCGTTCCGGGAATGATGGGATGGGTAAACCATCAGTTATTTACCGATCCGGTTTCCAATAAGTTTACAAGTCAGTCGATCATCATCGGTATTATTATGTTCAGTATGGGTCTGACACTGACAACGCAGGATTTTAAGATTCTGGCACAGAGACCATTCGATATCTGTGTTGGTGCACTGGCACAGTATCTGATTATGCCGTTTCTGGCATTCGCACTGACAAAAGTGCTGCATCTTCCTGCCGGCATTGCGCTGGGACTCATTCTGGTAGGTTGTTGTCCGGGTGGTGTGTCATCCAATATCATGTCGTATCTCTGTGGTGGAGATGTGGCATTTTCCGTGGGAATGACAACCGTATCCACGATCCTTTCCCCGATCATGACACCACTTATGGTTTCTCTTCTGGCAAGCGGAACCAATATTTCCATCAAGGCACTGCCAATGCTTGTTTCCATTGTGGAAACGGTTATTCTTCCGGTAGCACTGGGCTTCCTTTTAAACTATCTGCTGGGGAAAAAGAAAATGTTCAGTGAGTTACAGAAAATTATGCCGGGTGTGGCAGTACTGGGGCTGGCGTGTGTTGTCGGTGGTGTGGTATCTTCCCAGGGCGCGAAGTTCTTCCAGTCCGGAGCTGTAATCTTTGTAGCTGTTTTTCTTCACAATGGACTTGGTTATCTGCTTGGTTATGGAGCAGGAAAACTTGTTGGCATGAATACCGCCAAAAAGAGAACCATTGCCATCGAAGTTGGCATGCAGAATGCGGGACTGGCAACAAACCTTGCCACAACGACCGCACAGTTTTCCGCAACACCGGAGTCTGCGATCATCTGCGCAGTTTCCTGCACCTGGCATTCTATTTCCGGAACACTGCTTGCCGGCATGTTTGCAGCTTATGATAAACACAAACAGAAAAATGCATAAGTTTTTCTATTGACATAGACATGGGAATGATGTAACATAACGGCGTTATCTAACATAACAACGTTATGTTGCATTTTTATTTACAGGGAGCGTACCATGGCAGGAAAGAAGATACATGACAGCGAGACGAAGATACACCTGATCCAATGTGCCAAAAAAGAATTTATGGAGAAAGGGTTTGCGGGGGCATCCCTCCGAGGAATCTGCCAGAAGGCGGGTGTGACCACAGGGGCACTGTATTTTTTCTTTCAGGACAAGGACGATCTGTTCTGTGAGGTGGTAGGAAATTTTATGGATCGGCTCAATGAAATTCTGCGGGAGCATTTTTCTTTTGAAGTCAGGGAGATGGAGAGCGGCAAGGCAAAAGAGCATAACGACAGCAGCGATTTTGAAGCAGTCGCACAGGTTGTCCATGAACTGTACACCTACCGGGATGAAGTGCTTTTAGTGCTGACAAAAGCGCAGGGATCAAGCATGGAACGTATGCCGGACCGGCTGGTCGACCAGATGGATGAGCACAATGCATTTATCTGTGAAGCGATGTGCAAAGCTTACCATGTGCCGATGGTGGAACAAAGCGTTGTACACTGGATGTCCCATTCACAGATCGATATGTTTATATTTATGGTAACGCACATTGATGACGAGGAAGAAGCACTGCGGTTTGCGGAAAAAGGTGTAAAATATCTGCTGGCAGGCTGGTACGGACTCATCAGACCGTAGGCTGTCCGCATGTTTTGACGGAAGGTCGGGAAAAGAAGCACAGATCGTCCGCGTTTGGACAAAAGGTTTAGAAAAGAAGCACAGGTCTTTCGCTTTTTGCGGGAGACCTAAAAAAAGAACCAGGGGTTAGATGAAACTAATATTAGTATGAAAAGTAAAACTAAAAAGAAAGGGAGTTTCTATGTCAGAAGAAGAAAAGAAGTTTTTGGAAATTGTAGATTTAAAGAAAGGATTCGGAAGCGGACAGACGCGTCAGGAAGTACTCCGCGGCATGAATTTTTCCGTTGCAAAAGGGGAGTTTTGTGTGCTGTTAGGACCATCCGGTTCCGGAAAATCCACACTGCTCAATATCATCGGAGGCATTGATAACGCCGATTCCGGTTACATCAATATCAACGGCGATAAGTTAGAGGATATGAGTGAGAAAAAACTGACACAGTACCGCAGAAAACATCTCGGCTATGTATTCCAGATGTATAATCTGATCGGCAATTTAAATGTAAAAGAAAATATTGAAGTGGGGGCATATCTGTCGGATAACGCCCTTGATATTGATGATCTGTTACATACGCTCGGACTTTACGAGCATCGCTACAAACTGCCGAACCAGTTGTCCGGAGGCCAGCAGCAGCGTGTTTCCATCGGCCGTGCAATTGTAAAAAATCCGGATATCCTGCTCTGCGATGAGCCAACGGGAGCACTTGACTACAATACTTCCAAGGAGATCTTAAAGCTGATTGAGGAGGTCAACAAAAAATACGGAAATACCATCATTATGGTTACACATAACGAGGCGATCAAAAATATGGCAGACCATGTGATCAAGCTCCGTGACGGTGCGGTGCGCCACAACGCCATCAATACAAACAAGGTATCCGCGGAAGATCTGGAATGGTAAGGGGGCTGCTATGAAAAAAATCAAAAATCCCCTGATCAGGAGAATACCGAAAGAACTGATCGGAGACTGGAAAAAATATCTGGTTGTATTCCTGTTTCTTGTGCTCACGATCGGCTTTGTGTCCGGTATGTATGTGGCAAACGAGAGTATGATTACTTCGGCAAACGAAGGCGTGACAAAATACAAACAGGAAGATGGTCATTTTGAGTTAAAAAAACAGGCAGATGCCACCTTGCTTTCGGCAATTGAGACCGGTGAAAAAGCGGATTTTAAGGCACCAAAGACAACATTGTATGAAAACTTTTTCCGAAATGAGGAAGAAGATTATAATAACGATGGGAAAAAGGATGGCACGATCCGCGTATTTGCAAAGACAAAGGATATCAACCTGGCATGTATGCTGCAGGGAAGTTTTCCACAGAAGGCGGATGAAATTGCCATTGACCGTATGCACGCCGACAATGTCGGAATAAAGGTGGGAGATACCGTCACAGTTTCCGGAGAGACTTATAAGGTTGTGGGACTGCTTGCGTATGTCAATTACTCCACCTTACATGAAAAGACCACAGATCTGATGTTTGATGCACTGAAATTTGATGTGGCAATGGTGACACAGGACGGTTTCGACCGGCTGCACAAGAGTATTCACTATACTTATGCATGGAAATATGAAACGGAGCCTGCGGATGAGGCCGGGGAAAAAACACGCTCTGATAATTTTATGCGTGCATTGCTCACACAGGTGGTTGTTGCGGACAATGAGCTCGAAGATTACACACCGAAATACGGAAATCCGGCGATCAATTTTGCAACCGATGATATGGGATCGGACAAAGCCATGGGCGGTGTGCTGCTGGATATCCTTGTGGTAATCATCGCATTTATCTTTGCCGTGACGATCAGCAATACGATTGCAAAAGAGTCCTCCGCGATCGGAACGTTGCGCGCGTCCGGTTACACGAAGGGAGAGCTGGTGCGGCACTATCTGTCCATGCCGGTTATTGTAACACTGCTGGCTGCGATTGTCGGAAATATACTCGGCTATACGGTGTTTAAAAATATTGTTGTGTCGATGTATTACAACAGTTACAGTCTGCCAACGTATTACACGATCTGGAATCCGGATGCATTCTTTAAGACCACGGTGGTTCCGGTGATCCTGATGCTGGTTGTCAACCTGATCGTGATCGTGCGCATGATGCAGCATACACCACTGCAGTTTCTGCGTCATGACCTGAAAAAGACAAAGAATAAAAAAGCCATGCGTCTGCCGGGATGGAGCTTTTTTGGCCGGTTCCGCCTGCGGATCATGTTCCAGAATGTCGCAAATTACCTGATTTTATTTGTCGGTATTTTCTTTATCATGGTCATGCTTGCCATGGCAGTGGGCATGCCGGATACGCTTGATTATTATAAGAGCAACACGGATGGCATGATGTTTGCAAAATACCAGTATGTGCTTAAATCCTATGAAGATGACGATAATAAACGGATTACAACGGAAAACAAAGATGCCGAAAAGTTTAACATGACATCACTTGTAAAAAAGAGTGATGCGATCGATGAGGAAATTTCCGTATACGGAATCGCGGATGACAGTAACTATGTAAAGATTAAAAAGTTAAGTTCCCTTAAGAAAAACGAAGTTTATATTTCCGCTTCGTTTGCTGATAAATATGGGCTTGCAGCCGGCGATACGGTATCGCTGGATGAAAAGTATGAGAACAAATCTTATAAGTTTAAAGTAGCAGGACTGTATCATAAATCCCAGAGCCTTGCGGTCTTTATGTCCATTGACAATTACGGAAAGGTATTTGAACTGAAGAAAAATGAATTCAGCGGATTCTTATCCGACAGTAAAATTACCGATATTGATGAGGATAACATTGCAACAACCATTACAATCCATGATATTACAAAAATGGCAGATCAGCTGGATCATTCCATGGGTTCTTACATGACATATTTCCAGGTACTGTGTATCCTTCTGGCAGCCGTTATGATCTATCTTCTGACAAAGCTGATCATTGAAAAGAATGAGAATGCAATTTCCATGACAAAAATCCTTGGGTACGAAAACAAAGAGATCGCGAGTCTGTATCTGCTTTCGACGAGTATTGTGGTTGTAATCGCGGATCTCATCAGTGTGATTCTTGGAACACTTGTTATGGCCGCGGCATGGCGGATGATGCTCTTTTCCTACAGCGGCTGGTTCGCTTTTCGCGTAACACCGATTGGTTATGCAAAAATGTTTGGATTTGTGCTGATCGGATATCTGATTGTTATGGTATTTGATTTCCAGAGAATCAAGAAGATTCCGATGGATCAGGCTTTGAAAAATGTAGAATAAACAAAGAAAATAAAAAGAACTGGTACTTTGGAGAGGTACATAAAACGCCCCGGTAGTTGTAGCTGCCGGGGCGTTAATTTATGTAATGTGGGATTACGCCTGCTCACCAAGAGAGGTATTACGCAGTACCGCAAGAATGATGATAGCATATACCCCGCCGATCAGAGCGGTAATTAACTGTGTGACAGAAAATTGAAGCTGCAGGACATGTAACATTGGCTGCATTTTTGCCGGGAGCATATTCGGCAGAATGATAAGAGAAATCAAAATTCCCATAAACAGAGCCTTTAATACAGCGCCAATTACAATGGATACGGGCAAACCGGCTTTTTTACCGAATTTACTGCGGAGCAGGGCAACTGCCAGAACGAGAATGATATTTCCAATCATAATACATGGGAACATTGCAGGAATGGCTGCCATAATCGGGCTTCCGGTGATGAAAAAGGAAGTGATTGGAGTGATCACGCTTAAAATGATGCCACAGGCCAGACCAGCGTATACCGTGGTTAAAATCAGAGCGGCATTGATGATCGGGCCTGTGATGTATACATTCAGGTTTTTGAAAAACTGGCTTACAATGCAGATTGCGAGTAAAATTGCTGTAACAGTGATTTGTCTTGTTTTTAATTTCATAAATTTATCCTCCTAAAATTCGTATCATGGTAATGATACTCTTAAAGGCACTGAAATGCAACGACACGGGGATTTTGTCTTGTGTTACCATAAAAAATGAGGTAGAGTAAAGACAGTGAAAAGATATTTTGCTCCTACAGGGGGATAAAAACTGTCGAATGTTTAGAAAGAGGAGTGTATATGAAAAAGGGGATAGTATTTCTAATTGTATTTTTGATGGTCATCAGTTTCCCGATATGCGGATATGCGAAGGGGAAGGAGAAAATTTATCTGGACTCTTCCTGGAAATATGCGGATCATGCCAGAATTACATCGGGCTATGCCGTTATGTACAAGGCGAAAAAGAACCGGAAGGACATTGTGATTGCAGTCAATGCGGGACATGGGACGAAAGGCGGTTCATCGGTAAAAACGCTGTGTCATCCGGATGGCTCTGCAAAGGTGACCGGAGGAACGACAGCGGCAGGCTCTGTGAAAGCAGTGGCGGTTTCAGATGGAATGGCATTTCGGGACGGAACGGCAGAACGTGATGTGACGCTTCGTATGGCACGGATTCTGAAAAAGAAACTGCTGGCAGAGGGGTATGATGTGCTCATGGTCCGGGATGGAAAGGATGTACAGCTGGATAACGTGGCGCGTACCGTCATATGTAACAATGTAGCGGATTGTCATATTGCACTGCATTGGGACAGTGATGGACTTTCTTACGACAAAGGATGCTTTTATGCTTCTGTTCCCGAAAAACTCAAAAAAATGCGTCCGGTTGCATCTTACTGGGAAGAACATGACGCATTGGGAAAATCATTGATCAAAGGGCTGCGTTCCCAAAAGATTAAAATAAACGGAACCGGTGCTACGGAGATTGATCTGACGCAGACTTCGTACAGTACAATTCCTTCCGTTGATATTGAACTGGGCAACCAGTGTTCGGATCATAGCGACAGGAAATTGCAAAAACTTGCGGACGGACTGGTACAGGGGATCAACAAATATGTAAAACATCATATTCATGTAGCGCCGTTAAGCAGCCTGTGAGATTAAAAATGGAGGTGACATATGGAAACGTGGTATTATGAAGTTGTCAGTATTGACGGCGATTATGCAAATTTAAAGAGGACAGATATCGAAAGTGATGATCTGAAACTTGTGGCACGGGCACTGCTTCCACCGGAAATTATGGAGGGGAGCAGACTCAAATATGAGCTGATGCAGTATGAAATCATAGCGTAGCTATTTGGAAAAGAGGTTTATACAATGGACGTAAGAAAAATGAGAAATGAAAAACTGGGAGCGCGTGTTGTGGCGGCACTGGAATCCCGAAACATGGAAGCATACTATGTAGAGACAAAAGAGGAAGCGGTAAAGAAAGCACTCGAATTGATCCCGAAGGGCAGCAGTATCAACATGGGCGGTGCAACTTCTGTAAAGGAGTGTGGTCTTTACGATGCCGTTTCCAACGGTGATTATGAATTTTATGACCGGGATAAAGTAAAAACCCCGGAGGAAAAAGAGGAGATTGCGCGGAAAGCATTCAGCTCGGATTATTTTTTGGGCAGTGTCAATGCCATGAGCGAGGATGGCGTGTTTATCAATATTGACGGAAATGCCAATCGTGTGGCTGCGTATGCCTATGGACCAAAGCATGTCCTGCTGATTGTGGGTATGAACAAAGTCGTAAAATCCGAGGAAGACGCCCTGCACCGTGCGCGGAATGAGGCGGCACCGATTAATGCACAGCGATTTGGCATTGACACACCATGTTCCAAAAACGGAAGCTGTTTTGACTGTAAAAGTCCACAGTGCATCTGCTGTCAGATTCTGACAACCCGATTCAGCAGGGTCAAAGGACGGTTTCAGATTATTCTGGTGGATGAAAATCTGGGCTTTTAAGAAGAAAGACGGGTTTTCTTGTGATGATTATGGGCATATAGCATTGGCAGTGGTGGCACTGATTCAGCTGATCCGGCAGGTTTGTAAGAAAAATGAATAATAAAGGATAAAAAGTTCTGGGAAAAGAATATACGATTACATGGGATATCAAAGAAAATCATGTGAAGTCGGATACGGCAGAATCGACAGAATAGTAAGCTTTTTACGATGGCTTGGAACAATGTATTCTAAGCCATCGATTTTTTATGCAGGTATGCGTTACAGTTGGTAAAAAATTAACATTTGCCTAATTAAACAACAGAAAAATTGATAGAAACGATCAAGATAGACTCTTGAAAAAAGTAAATTTCCTCATAAAAATGTAAAAAATCAATATAATTCGCTCATGAAAATGTAATTTTGAAGAAAAAATCGCTCATAAAAATGTAATTGAGATCAACTTTATTACAGAGCCATCTTATAAAGTTATTGTTGAGGAAGGGTTTTCAGCAGAACATATTATCAAGCTGATCAGCAGGATTGATCCGACGAAACATTTTGAAGAAAACGAATTGGTAGATTATGAAAATGATATTGTAAAGTATGCACAAGGGCTGGATAAGGCGAAAATTCTGAGTGTATACCGGTCAATTCCAGCACAGCTTGCTAAAGAAAATAAAAAATTTCAATATTCGAAAGTCTCTAAGGGCGGAAGATCTAAGCATTATATGGGATGTGTAGAGTGGTTGAAAGATGCCGGGCTTATTAATGTATGTGAATGTTTGCAATTTCCGGAATTGCCATTAAAAGGAAATGTGGATGAAAGCAAATATAAAGTATATATTTCGGATACCGGATTATTGGTGGCAAGTCTGGACGATGAATCACAAATTGACTTGCGTGCAAATAAAAATCTTGGCATTTATAAAGGTGCGCTTTATGAAAATTTTGCAGCAGAGGCATTGGTAAAGCAGGGATATGGGCTTTATTATTATTCGAAGGATAATTCGACACCAGATGAAGCTGGTTACCTAAGAGATTACAAAAATAGGAAAGAAATTTATTGCGCGAGTGCGGATAAGGATAAATCTGCAAAGAAGCGCCAGAACAGGCTTCATCTGCCGGATCTGGCGTTTCTTTTCAGAGGTGTTTTACAACTGATAATTTGAATTATTTTTTCTTCACAACACAGCGTTTTTTATAGAATGAAATCCCATAACAAATGACTTCATCATAATCATCTTCAAAGGATTTGGCATACATGAGATCATCCATCTGCTGCACAGCTTTTTCACATGCGGTGTCTAAATCGTTGAGAGATTTGGCGTACTTGGCTTCAAAGACAGCAACGCGGCCATTGAGGGAGTCGTACACAACCACATCACTGCGTCCTTCCCCATGTTCTTTATTGGAGTCTACCATATAACCGGCTCCGGCAAATATGCCAGCTAAAAAAGCATGATAATAATCTTCTTTGTAATCATGGTAACTGATTGTTTTGCGCAGAAGTTTTGTCATTTCAATAGAAATTGTCTTTGCATCCTGATTCCATACGGCATGAAACAGAGTTTCACGGTTCCAGGTCAGGGCGCTCTCCTGAAACCATTTTAAAATGGTTGTCTCAAAAATTTCCCGGATTTCTGCATTCGGAATCATCAGTGCGGATATACCATCTGGCAAATTTTCAGGGAGATCTGCATCGCGGGCTTTCGTCAGATAACCCGTGAGATAAAGAATACTCCAGAGATTGTCTTCGGAAGAATGCAGATAGTCGTAAGTAAGATTTTCATCAATCTGTTGTGTAATATATCCGCCTGAAAGCAGGGTTTCCAATTTCCGGGTAATGGTATTTCCGGCATAATCAATAAAAGAACGAACAATAGCATTATCACTGGTGTTTTTCCAGTAACTTGCCGGCCTGACATCGGGATTGTATTGCAGATCTCGCATATAATTCATGACATCCCACGGACAATAGACATCGACATCTCCAAAGTGATAACCATCATACCAGAATTTCAAATCTTTGGAATGTTCTATGGCATCGGCATCCCGCAGAAGCTGTTCTACATCCTTTTGTGTAAATCCAAAATATTCATTCAAACGGCAATCTGTAATGGTGTCAGATACAAAATTATTTGTCCCGGTAAAAATGCTTTCTTTTGCAATCCGAAGGCATCCGGTGATCACTGCAAACCGGAGGGCAGCATTATCTTTTAAGGAAGTACTGAGCATTCCTTTGATAATCTCAAGCATCTGGTCATAGTATCCATTAGAGCTGGCTTTTGCAATTGGCACATCGTATTCATCTAACAACAGGATGACTGGTTTTGCATAATAAGAAGCCAAAGCTTTTGTCAGCAATACAAGACTTTGTTTGATCTCAGAGACAGTGGCTTTGCGTTCTGCAATATGATGTATGATTTCTTTATCATAATCGTTTACAGAATCACTTTCTAACAGATAAAGGTGCTGCTGGTATAAATCGGAAATGGTATACACCAGCATGTCGCAGGCACTGGAAAAGGTAAGTCCATCCACATCTTTAAAAGATAAAAACAAGGTTGGGTACTGATTCATCCATTCATCACATAAAGCAGTATTTTTGGAAATTTCCAGCCCTTCAAATATGGTTCGGCTGTCTTTTCGAATATCAAAAAAACTTGCCAGCATACGCATGCCAAGTGTTTTCCCAAAACGCCGGGGACGTGTAATTAAGGTTACTTCAGCAGATTTCGTCTGTAGTAATTTAGAAATAAATCCGGTTTTATCGATATAGTAATAATTATTTTCCCTAAGCTTTTCAAAATCCGAAACGCCGACGGGAATGTTAAGATCTACCATATACCTGTCTCCTTGTATACATCATTTCTTAAAAACCAAGTATATCATATCATGAAGAATATTAGATGACAATGAAATTAATATTGCGCATAATCAAAGAATGTAGCAGAATAAAGGTGCGCATAATCAAAAAGTATGGAATTTTATGCATTTCTCCATACATGGTAATGATGCTGTATAGACACCCTGCGTGCCAACCGGGAAATCTGTGTCTGAGGAGGTGAATGTGATGTTGTCGATTGCAATATGTGATGATGAAGAATATTTCCGAACAACAGAAAAGAAGCTTATATCAAAATATATGGCAGGGAAAAACTGCGAATGTATGATTGATATGTATGAGTCAGGAAAAGAATTATTAGCATTAAGATCAGCAATTTCTCAATATAATATTATTTTCCTTGATGTGAATATGGAAGAAATTGATGGAATAGAGACAGCAAAGGAAATACGGAAAATATCAAAAGATGTTTTTATTGTTTTTGTGACGGCTTTTATTACATATGCGTTGGAAGGATACAAGGTGGATGCAGTAAGGTATCTCATAAAGGATCATGAAAGCCTTGAAAAAGCAATGACAGAGTGTATGGACACAATCCTTGATAAAATGGATTACGAAGAAAATGAAATGACCTTTGATTTTCAGGAGGGAAAAATAACAATCAGTCTGGAAAACATTCTTTATATAGAAAGCAATCTGCATCGACTGGTATTTTATATGGTGGGTGAAGATGCAGTTCATTATACAATATATATGAAATTGGATGATATTGCAGAATTGCTGCCAAATAAAGATTTTTGTCGGATTCATAAAAGTTATCTGGTGAATTTAAAATATGTAGAAAGCGTGGAGCGTTACCGGGCTGTTCTTTCAAATGGAAAAAGTCTTGCAATATCTAAGGCGAGATTTTTAGATACAAGAAATGAATTTGCTTGTTACAGAGGTGAAATTTAATGAAAATGGATATTTATGGAGTATTATATACAGTGCTTTTTGTAATATTGTGCATAATGTTTATCGGGACTTTTGCCAAAAAAAGAGAATTACCAGGTAAATGGTGCCGGTATGCGATCGTCGGTGGTATGATCATGGCAGACTACTTTATTTCAGTAAAACTGGATGGTGACATTATCCTGAAAGAAGTGGCTATTATCGGGGCAGGAACACTTTTCATGTGTTTGTATTTCAGACAGCGGTGTATAAAAACAGCAATTTTTGTTATATCCTATCAGGGAATCTGTTTTATAACGGATTATATTTCTATTTTGATGCTGTCTAAATGTTTTCCGGCAATTACCGTAGAACGTTTATCAGAACCATTATTGATAAATGCGCTGCTTGGAATTTTAAGCCAGATGCTGCAGGTCTGTTTTATTATGGTGCTGCGAAGATATGTTGTAAAAAAATCTTCGGAGATGCTCACCACATTGGAATGGGTGAGATTTACGATCGTTCCGGTTTATACAATTATTGTCCTGATTGCACTTCTGACGAATTTTGAAATCCCGGAAAGCAGTCATCAGAAAAATATATTGATCTGTATTGCATTTGGACTATTGGTGATGAATATTATCATTTTTTGTCTGATCAATGATATATTGAAAAGAGAAGTACAGATAACAGAGAACCGCTTATTGCTGGAACGGGTTAAAAATGAAACCGGAATGTACCGGACAATTTCAGAAAACTATGATAAACAGAAGAAAAGGGAACATGAGTATAAAAACCAGCTTGCACTGATTGCTGCGTTGGCCAGTGAAAACAGAGCAGACGAGATTAATCATTATTTGAAGCAATATAATCATGAAATCATGCAGCACACAGATTTCATTGATACAAATAATGTAATTGTTAATGCAATTTTAAACTCAAGGTATCAGGAAACAAGGGAAAAAGGCATTGTATTTGTTGTTAAGGTAAATGATCTGTCGGCTTTGAGAATCAAAGATGAGGACATTGTTCTGATATTGTCAAATTTATTAAATAATGCGATAGAAGCAAGCGAACAGTGTGAAAACCCAATCATAAAAATGAAATTTGTAAAAGAAGAACATCAGATTGTTTTGTCTGTTACAAATACATTTTCAGGGAAACCGGTAATCGTAGGAAAAAGATACATAACGACGAAAAATGAGGAAGCAGACAGACATGGGATAGGACTGGAAAATATAAAGGAAACTGTTGAAAAATATGACGGTTCCTGCGTGATAAAACATGATAAAAATAATTTTAAGGTTGCAATTTTAATACATAATCAGGAAGAGTAGATGCGATTTATAGTTGTATCTACTTTTTTTATTTCCAATTCTGCTTTAAAATTTCCAATTCTGCAATGGATATACGGAATTAGACAGGAAGTGACGAATAAAAAGATAAAGTGAAATGGAGATGATTAAGTCATGACAGAATATATTGCAAATATGCTGACAAAGAACATGTATATGGATGGACTGATTGAAGAAAGCGATGAGAGTATTTATTCATACTCCATACAACTTATTATTGAAAAGATAATAGGATTTTCGGCTATTTATATGATAGCGTTATTTCAAGGATA
>ENA-OPXG01000674-OPXG01000674.1-human-gut-metagenome-genome-assembly--contig:-NODE-674-length-21536-cov-2.233602_pt1 | contig 21536 bp, 11 predicted proteins | sample MGYA00241519_ERZ502030 | MGnify/ENA primary metagenome ERZ502030 (study PRJEB25962, sample SAMEA2041937) | human gut metagenome | biome: human gut; feature: human-associated habitat; material: faeces...
GGCCTGCCTCTGGACACTTTGTGGCACGGCATGGAGCTTTCCGCCGCAGAGGTCTTCGAGGGAAAGCCCACCTACGATACCATCTCCTTGGTGCGCGACACAAAACACATCAACGTCAGCCTGCGCGAGATAGATGACCCCACGCAGATGGACGTGGCCAACTATGAATTCCGCATCATCGACCGTAATGCCCGTATTCTTTGGGACAACTCCCTGGACGAGGCCGAGCAGGTGGCCTACACGCCCTACGCGGCGTGGAACACGGACGACCGGGTACCGGCAACCGACGCCGAAGGAAACGACTTGGGTCAGCCCGGGCACATCGCCCACGTGGAGTTCATGACCTCGCGCATCCTCTACCACGAGGATGCGGCGGACGACGGCATCTTGTCGGTGACGAACCACGAGACGGGGGTGGAGGTCATCCGCGTGAACCTGCCCGACATGCTGTGCCGCCTGCGCAAGTATGCGGACATCTACCGCTATTCGCCGCAGGAATTCCTCGACCGGGGGTATGACTACCAGATGGACTTCTTCCTGAAAGGGGGTGAACTGGCTTACGTGAACATCGGCATCAGCGTGTTGAACTGGAGCGTGAGGGTGCAGTTCGAGGAACTTTGACGGCGGCGGAAAAACGCACTTTTAAGAACATAAAAGGATGGTTTGGAAATGAAGAAAGCATATCATATCATGGGAGGGTTGCTGTGCGGTGCATGTCTCGGCCTCGCTGCCTCGTGTGGGCAGATGGAGGACGAAGCGTGGGGCAACGGCCGGTGTGACGCGATGGAAAACGCGGAGGTGCGAGAAGGGACGATGTTCCTCGACGTGAGGCTTTCCGTGGGCGACGGCGGACCGTCGAAACGGGGCAACCTGGCCGGAGGAGAGGACGGTGACGGGCGCGAACCGGGCAACGACGACGAAAACGCGGTGACGGGGCTTACGGTATTCTTGTTCCCCAACGAGGCGGATCTGAACTCGGAGACGGGACGTGCCCAGCCGGTGTTGGCGGCTTACTATTTCGACGGCGGCGACTTGTCGCAGGTCGGTACGGGTGTAAACGTTTCATACGCGACGAAAAAGCCATTGGACGTGTCCGCCTTGAATTTGGACCAATGTAAAGTGCTGGCCGTGGTGAACGCGGATTATTCGGGAAACTTCGAGAACGGCACGTGGACGACTTGCGCGACTGGCAGACCGGGAACGACTTATGGCGGGAGGCCGCAGACCCGCAGAATATCCGGAAGACGAATTTCCTGATGTCTTCCACGGAACTGGCCACGGTGACCGACATCCGGAACAGTACGGAGGCCAGTCCGGCCAAGGCTGTGGTATATGTGGAGCGGTTGGCTGCCCGGGTGGACTACCGGACGGGGCGAGATGTGTTCGACGTGGTGGATGGCGGGCAAAATACCGTGGGCGAGGTGGAGATTACAGGTGCCGCCCTTGTCAACCGGTTGGACGGTGATGTGAACCTGCTCAAGCATGTGTCTGACGACTATACGGAGGAGGTGGCCGATGCTGCAATCGGACGGGAAAAGGCCGCAGACGGAGGCCGTGCCACCAACTGGGTGGTGGACGCCTATGAGACGGCAGACAAGAAGTTCGGGGACTTCCTGCCCACACTGACGGAGGATGCCGGATGGGAGGACTTGTTCTCTAAGGGACTACCCATGACGGCAAGCAACGGGACGGTATGGAACTGTCTTGGCTACGTCCGGGAGAATACGAACCGGATACAGGGGGCGGACGAGTTGCGCCGCTATGCCACGGGCGTGGTGTTCCGGGCGCAATACAATGTGAAGGCGGACGGATTTACCGTCGGTGGCGACATCTTCAAGTATGGGAACGGCCTCTACGCCACGTTGGAGGCCGCAGGCGAAGCCGCCGGTGCGCCGGAAAGCGTGACCGTGGAGGACTGCGCCGGGTACGGCATCACGTATTACCCGAAAGGTGTGTGCTATTATACTTATTGGATCAAGCATGCCGATGACGGAGATGACACAGCGTTCGGCACGATGGAATACGCCATCGTGCGCAACAACCTTTACCAACTGACTGTCACGTCGGTAAGCGGCATAGGTGACCCGCAGCCCGGTGACAGTGAATTGACGATAGAAGTGGCCGTGAGGAATTGGCAGGCGATGGACGAAGAGAATGTGGATTTACAATAAAGAAAGGAAAAAGATATGACGAAGAAGGTGCGCTATATGTATGAGGCGGTGTTGACCGTATGCCTTTCTATGCCGATAGGCTGCGTGCAGGAAAGCGGCACGGAGTATCCCGGGTCGGAAACGGACGGGGCGGCTACGGCCGTGGTGACCTTACAGGTAATGTGCAGACCCGGGCTTACGGGGGTGACGGTGCGGCCATCGCCGGGGAATTCATGAACACCTTGGAGCTTTTCATCGTGGACGGCCAAGGCGTGGTGGAGAAAGTCATCCGCGCCACGGGCGATGCGAATTTTGTGCCGGAGGACAACGGGCGGGGCGGTTGCGAGACGGACTATTCCACCACCGTGACACTCCGAACGGGGGCCAAGACCATCTATGCCTTTGCCAATCTGGACGGCCATGCGGATGTTGAGGGGAAAAATTTGGAGGAGGTGTTAGGCGGCATCAAGGAAGGAAGCCTTTGGGCGGATGCCGGGATAAACGACGGTACGGCTGTGGCTGACCCCGCTTCGAAAATAAATTTGGCAGACGTTTTTATCCCCATGGCAGCGCGGCGCGAAGTGAGCATACCTGTGAGCGACGGGACGGTGCGCCTCGAATTGGTGCGCCTCGTCGGGAAGGTGCGTCCCCGGTTGACGAACGACAAAGGAGGGGACGTGCGTGTGACTTCGCTCTCCATCGGGGACTTTGCCGACCGCGTCGCCTTGTTCGAGGGCGGGAGTGCGGGCACGGTGTCGTTCGACAGGACACGCCTTTTCACACTCGACCGCACAGTGGGGGCTGCTCCCATGGATTTGTACGGCACGGGGGACGACGGACAGGCTGTGCTCTCGTCCGGAGGAAAGGGGATGCCGGAAATTTATGTGAACGAAACAGACGGCAGTACCCCGTTCCGGATTACGTTGACGATAGACGGTGACGAGATGGCGGGGAAGACTGTGGCCACAGCCGTGCCGCGCAACCATTACCTGCCTTTGGCCTTGAACCTGTCCGATTTCCGTTTGGCGGTGACGGCCTACGTGGCTCCCATCGGCGGTTACCCGGTGGCGGTGATGACGGAGCCTTCGCTGACGGACCATTACGAAGTGGACGTGCCGGAAGGTTGCCATTTCGAGGTGGAAGGCACGTTCGGGCGCACGGAGACCGCAGACATGCCGGTCACATCGTGGGCGTGGACCGTGCCGCAGGCATCTGCCGGCCTTGTGGCGGTAGAGAATGAAACGGCCATCCCTCTGGTGGGTTGGCTGACGGCTTTGCCCGGCAAACAAGCCACGTTGGAGTTCAGCGTCACCGCGCCCCGCGTCAAGAAAGGGACACTGACGCTGACCACCGTGCCGTTGGGCGACATGGACGGCTACGGGCTTGTGAACCGGCGCAGTTTGCCGGGGTGGACAGAGAATGCACAAAAATACGAAAGGGTAAACCTGAGCTATAATTAAATAAGGAGGAGATTCGGTTATGAAAGAACTTCGGATTTTATATAAGGTCATCGTGGGGATTGTGGGAACAGCTTGGCTTGCCGTGCAACCGGCAGCCGGTCAGGTTAATGGGAATAGATATAATACCAATTATTCAGACCGTACCATCCAGCATAAGGCGACCGGCACGACCAAGAATAAATGGTTCCAAACGCGTGAGGCCACAGGAATGTCCGCTTCGGCCAAGGCCATGGATACGTTCAACGACGAGGTATGGTCTTTCAACGTTTACGGGCACGACGTACAGGCCGCCCATACCTTTACTGACACGTTGTATGTACACAAGGGGCGTTCGGTGACGTTGAACCTGCCTACAGTCTCGAACGGGGGAGACCAAAACAGTGCGCAGAAATACCAACGATGGTACAACTTGGTGACGGACGGGCTTTTTCGTACGGGGAATACAGGGGACAGGCAAGTCCAGGATTTGCTTACCCCGTCGAGCGGAACGGTTTACCGCCTTGCAAACGGTTACGTGGGTGGACATGGTTTGTTGGGGTCAAGCAGCATTATGTATAATGCGAATTTTTATTATCCGACGGAGGGAGAGTTTAGGGAATGGAATGTTGAGAACGGCGAGTATGGTAACGCGATGTATGTCGTGGCATGCGACCTTTCCGGCTATATGGATTTTACCAATACCTTTAAGGAAGGACAATCAGGGGGGCTGAGTTTTATGCCCAACAACAGAAATGATCCCATAGAACCGACGTTGTCCTTGCGTGCCGTGTATGTGATAGTGGGGGTGGACGACGTGGATGCGGAAGACGACTTTCGCGACAACCCGGATTTCTGGACCAAAGGGCACGGGAGGCTGTTGAGCACGGAATACCAGGGAGGCAACGCCACCGGAAAGAAGTTTCTGGAAGAATATGACATCACTTTCCCTTGCGACCATATTTCCAACCGCACGGACGAGGTGGTGACCTTGAGCAAAAGTGCGATGGGATATGGATTGCCGGACGTGTCAGGCAGTTCTAATGTGAACCTTTCTGTGCAACTGGTCGACAATGGGGCAGGGTTGAGTCTCCAAACGGCAAGCTTGTCCGGTAAAAACCGGGTTATCAAATTCAGGAAGCAAGGCGTGGGCGGAAATACCCCTTGGAGCGTGACGGACGGAAGCAAGGCCACCATCGTGGTGACGAAGACCGTGGACCGTACGACGTACAATATCGCCAAGTTCAACCTCACCTTCCGCAAAGACACGCGATTGTTGACGCAGCACCAGTTGGAGCGGATTGACACGCGCGACGGGAATGTGGCAACACAGACTTGGTACATGCCCACACGCACACCCCGTTATTTAAGGGAAAACTACCAGTTGCTGACCTCGCGTACGTTCGATTACGACCCGGCGGTGGCTGCTGATTATGGGTCGGATATGTATTATCCTTATCCCTTGGAATGGGGCTACAGTTCCTATGCGTTCTTCGACGGGTCTCTCAAAACTGATTTTGACGGGTCTACAAGTAATAATTCTAATTATGGAAACCAACCTTTCGTGGAATGGGGTAGTTATGCCATTACCAATTCGTATGTGGGGTATAATGATATGGTTAATTTAAAAGGAACCTCTCCGGATCCCTATTTGGGTGGTCGTGGGGAAGAAGGCGACAAATCGGAATATTTCCTTTATGTGGATGCGGCCGATTTGCCAGGTTCTATTGTCACGCTGCCTTTCGCGGTAAACCTTTGCCGGGGATCAGAGTTGTTTGTCAGTGCATGGGTAAAAGGAGCCGGAGCAGCAGGTACCGAGGATGCGGCCATGCTTTTTACCATCAACGGCATCGATGCGGACGGGAACAAGACTCCGCTGTACAAGCAGTCCACGGGGCAAATCCGTACCACGACGTATATGACGAGGGCAAGTTCTACAGAATATACGGGGAATAACGGCTATGGGGAAGGTACGAACGACTGGTATCAGATTTTCTTCTCGTTTATCAACGATGATGAAAAGAACGCGGGTTTCGTGTCATACGAGTTGCAGGTGGACAACAACTGTGCCAGTACGAACGGCGGTGACTTCTACCTGGACGACATCGAGGTGTTTATCGCCCAACCTACGGCAGAGGTGGAACAGTTGGAATACACCTGCGTCAACGACCGCACGCCCTTGAACATCACGTTGGACTGGAACCAACTTTGCGAACGCCTCGGCATCGATGAAAGTTTGACGCATGGCAATGCGGCTGAAGGCATAGATTTCTGTTTCATCGACACTGTGAAGTATGCCCGGTTGTTGGCCGATGCCGGAACCCGGCAAGACAGTATCGAAGCACTGAAGGACGCGATAGTAAACGTGGGGGCGGCTGATGACGAATCGGAAGGTTACGACGAACCTATAGTTTCCTTGTTCTTTTACCTCGATTGGGAAAAAAATGACCCGTATCCGAAACATCAGGTCGGGGCTGACGGTCGTAAAATATATAACATCGCATACAAGCATAAAAAGGACGACGGAAATTTCTATTTCTATGCCACGGGAACAGAAGCGGAAAGTAACCGCAAGTTGTCTGTCGACTTTTACTCCGACCTTTCACCCAACCGTCCGTACCTGATGCTGATTATCGACCGCGACCTACAAAAGGGACAGGCCACGGCGGAGGATTTCTACGATATGATGGACGACCCTTGCGGCATCAAGACACTGTTCTACGTGACCTCCCAAACCATGGTGAAGGTGAATGGCGAGGTGCTCGACCCGCAGACCGATTTCTGCGAGGGGCAGGTGTTCAGCTTCGGGGCACAAATCCGCGTGCCGACCGGTTTCAATGACGAAGGGGAACAGCAGTTTGTCGTGTTGAACGAAGGCGTGTATTTCGACTGGTTCTTCGGAACGGAGGATGAATTCACGACAGGCAACATGGAGTATGGCAATGTGTCTTTATATGTTGCGTTGGCGCATTTCCGCGGGCATTATCCCGATGCGGAGACCTTGGAGGGCGTGGTGCCTCAACCAGCAGATGGGGATGCGGGTACGCCGGAACTGACGCAGGAGGATATCGACCTCATCCGCCATTACCTGACCGTGGAAGGCGATGCGGGCGGCCTGAACCATCCGCTCGTCTTGCACCGCGAGAACTTGGACATCCGGATATTGGAGACGGGCGTGCAGTTGGTGGTGTATCCCATACATAAGGATTTCCCTCCTGCGGAAGCAGGCATTACCGATGAACAATGGACAAGGGTCTGTACGAGCTACGTGCCTTTGGAATTGCATGCCAACGGAAAGGCCCCGACGCTGTATGCCGGCTTTAACCATATCATGGACTATCCGGCCGGTTACAACCCGGCCTTGCGTATCGGGCTGGACCAGATAAAGCGGGTGAAATGCGACGGAGGGCAGAATACGAACAAGCTCCGGATAGATTTGCGCGATGCTTCCTACGTGAGCGACGGTGTGGATCGGTTGGGCTTGATAGACTATAATCCGGGTACGGACGAGGTGGATTATACGCAGGTGTATCTCGTAGACACGGATGACCCACAGTATGAACGTTACTTTGCCAACACCACGCCTGAAAACTTTAACGAATTCATGCTACCTATCGGGAAGTTGTCGGCTCTCGTAGGCGAAGAGTATGAGGTAGGGGGAGGCTTTGACAACCATGCCGACCTTGGATTCTTCTTGGATGAACAGCAACTGGCGGATGGGACTACGTTCACCTTTGCTCCACGTGAGGGATTCTATTATACTTTTATCGTGCATTTCGAGGAAAAGACCGGTGGTGGAGAGGCCACGACCAGTTGTTGGGGCTCGTTCCCGGTGACAATGAAGGTAGTGCCCGAATATCTCGTGTGGGATGACAAGCAGGCCGGAGAAAATGGAGTGGTCACGGGCAACTGGCATGAAGACGGTAATTGGCGGCGCGCAAGCAAGGGTGACTTGCACAAAGCGCAGACTGACAATATTTACGAGGAATATGCGGACGGAGACGGACGGGCGTTCACGCCGATGTTGTTTTCCAAGATCGTCATGCCGAGAGGCTCGAAAGTGGAACTGTATGCAGCGGGTTTGTCGCATTCGGGCAGCGGACAGGAATGGGTGACGCAGCGTCCACCGCATATCGGTGCACCGACAGACAACATCCAATATGACCTGATGGCTTACGACCATAAGGCAGATGGCAGTCAATTGGAGACCGAGCCGTTCCGCGTGAGCATGACGGACGAGATCCATTTCGAGCCGGAGGCTGAGATGTTGCATGCCGAATACCTTTATTATAATAAGGCTTACACGGACGTGGAACTGGAGGGCGGACAGTGGTACACTTTGGCTTCGCCCTTGCAGGAAGTGGTGGCCGGGGATTTTTATACGAAACGGAGCGGGCGAGAGGATGCCGGATACTTTACGGGAATTTCGTTCGACGGCTCGGAGAACGACCGTTTCTCCCCGTCGTTCTACCAACGGGCGTGGAAGGATGATGCGGAGACGGTTCCGCTGCAAACGCGGCAAGACGGCGTGAAAAATGTGGCTGTGGCCGGAAACTGGAGTGCGCTTTACAACGACGTGGACGAGCGTTATCCTTCGGGGTGGGGCTTCTCGTTGAAAGTGCAGGACCTTGCGGACGAGGCCGGAGGCAAAGTGTTGGTGCGTTTGCCTAAGGAGGATGACTCTTATCGGTACTACAGCCAGGACGGCGCGGCATTTGGACATATGACCGGAATAAGAAGGAACGAGTCCGCTGTGGGTAAACTGAAGTCGGATAGTTTGTTCGTGAGGAAACTTACACCGGATTATGGTTGGGGGAGTACTGTGGATGGGGCACTCGAAGTAGGGCTTGGGACTTCTGCCGCAGGTGGTTATTACTTGGTGGGCAACCCGTTCATGTCGCATTTGGACGTGGCCGAGTTCCTGACGGTCAACAGCGATGTCTTGGAACGGAAATATTGGTATGTGGAGAACGGAGTGCAGGATGCGGCCGTGGCCGCTGCGCAGGGCGATCAAGGATGGATTTCTGTGGCGGAAGGTGCGTCGGGTGCTGCCCTTGTGCCTCCCATGCGTTCTTTCTTTGTGAAGAAAGCGGAGAACGCCGCAGGCCGTACGGTGAAATTCACGGCGGGCATGCAGGCCTTTGTGCCGGAAGCAGCCGGAGGGAATGTCAATGCCAACCTGTTGCGCTTGACGGCCACGACGGAAGACGGGCGCGAGAGCCGTGCCGTGGTGGTCTATGCGGACGGGGCTTCCGAAGACTATGTTTCAAGCGAAGATGCCGAGCTCTTCCTCGATTCTAACTTGGGCGATGTGCCTTCCGTCTACACTGTGGGCGGCACGCAGGCCCTGAGTGTCAACGTGACCCCGGCTACGAAACGGATACCGTTGGGCGTGCACGGTGCGGAGGACGAGGCGGTGGCCTTGCGCTTCGAGGGTACTGACGTTTGTAACGGGGCAGAGCTATACGATGCGCTGACGCAGGTTCGTACCGCACTTTACGACGGTATGGAAATCACGGTGCGCACGAACGAGGACGGGCGTTATTACATCGTGCCTGCGGGGACGGGGCTTGAAAAGGAAAAAGAAGCCGGTGATGAGTTTGCGGTCTATTCCGTGCGTTCCGGTGAAGTGGTCGTGGCTTCGTCTGTGGGCAGTCTGGCTTCGGTGAAGGTCTATACGGTCGGTGGTGTGCTGATGGCGGAGGAAACATGTGCGGAAGGCACAACCATGTGCAGGTTGGCCGTGAAAGGAAATGAGAATTATGTGGTGCAAGTGACGAATGTCTACGGAAAGAAAGCCGACGTGAAACTCCACGTGAAATAACATGAATATGTTTAAGGGGAAAATGTGTTTTTTCCCCCATATAAGTAGAAGCCTCCCTACGTTATAAAACGTGGGAGGCTTTTTGGGCTGTATAGCCATGCGATGACAATGTGGGTCAAATCAGTATCATGCCGGCTTCCTTGCATTCCCGGCGCATTTCTTCGGGCCAGATGCTCGACTGGGTTTCGCCTACATGTGCTTTGTGGAGCAGCACCATACACAGGCGGCTTTGCCCTATGCCGCCACCGATGGATTGGGGCAGAGTACCATCGAGCAGCCGACGGTGGAAATAAAGGTTCTTACGGTCTTCTTTTCCGCTCAGTTGCAGTTGTCGGAGTAAAGCTTCTTGGTCTACGCGGATGCCCATAGAGGAAAGTTCGATGGCGCGGCCCAATATGGGATACCAGATGAGCAGGTCTCCGTTCAGTCCGGCCAAGCCGGTACGTTCGTCAGTAGTGGAGTAATCGTCGTAATCCGGAGCACGTAAGTCATGCTCTTTTCCGTCGCCCAGCTTCCCGCCGATGCCGATAATGAATACGGCACCGTACTCCCGGCAGATGGCATCCTCACGTTCTTTCGGGGTGAGGTTGGGATAACGCTGGCGAAGTTCCTCGGCATGTATGAAATGTATGTCCTCCGGCAGGAATGCTTTCAATTGTGGGTAGGTCTCGCAAATAAAGAATTCCGTGCGTAGGATGGCATTGTAAATGCGGTTGACGATTTTTTTCAGGTATTCCGTGTTGCGGCTGTGGGACGGCATGACACGTTCCCAATCCCACTGGTCTACGTAAAGCGAATGCAGGTTGTCCATTTCTTCGTCCGCACGGATGGCGTTCATGTCGGTGATGATGCCGTATCCTGGTTCCACATTATACTCAGCCAGTGTGACCCGTTTCCATTTGGCCAGCGAGTGAACCACCTCCGCTTGTGCCTCGTTCATGTCTTTGATGGGGAAAGTGACAGGACGTTCCACTCCGTTCAGGTCATCGTTCATTCCTAACCCTTTGAGTACGAATAGGGGAGCAGTCACCCTACGTAAACGCAGTTCGGTGGATATGCTACTCAGGAAGAAGTCTTTTATTTTCTTAATGGCAATTTCTGTCTGCTGCAAATCCAACAGCGCATGATAGTTTTCCGGTTTGATTAAATGACTCATTGCTTTATGACGTTAATTGATTTCTTTCAGAATGTTCTGCAAAGATAGCGTATTTTTGTTAACGTGGAAGCGGATAAAGTGTTTTTTGTGTCTATATGATAATTTTTATTCTACGGATTAATTTTTTGAAATAGTTTGGTGCGTCTTTGTTTTTTTCTTAATTTTGCATCGTTTTTAAGGCTCCGTAGCTTAGCTGTATAGAGCGTCAGATTCCGGTTCTGAAGGTCGAGGGTTAGAATCCCTCCGGGGTCACGAGAGGAAAGTCCTTCACAATCTATGGATTGAAGGACTTTTTTTATGTTTTGTATTTGGGGATTTTTTTGTGTTTTCGTTTTCTGCTTTCCAACGGGTTCAGACTAAAAAAAGATAGCCGTCTTTCACAAGACAGCTACCTTTACATTAACCTAATTTCAATAATGAAAAACAATTCTTATTCCGTTCATGCTCGCTTGCATGATTGCTCTCTTAGTAAGAGAGCAATGGGGCTTCCCATTGCACTAATTTATAGAGATTTATGTTTTCGGATGGAACGATTTCATCAACATTTGGAAGCGTTTGCGAACGAAAAAAACAATCCTATATTTTGCAGGTTCGCTGATTTTGCTTAATTTTGTCGGTGAAGAAGGTTTTTTATTCCACTTGTATATCTCTTACTAAGAGATATATTTTTTTCTCCCTGATAGATAGTATTTTGTGTTTTTTTGATGCCTGCTTGTTTTTGTTTGACCTGAAGGACGGGTTTAGGTGTTTAGGTATTTATAGAAAACCGGTTTGTAACGCCTGAAAAGTTGTAGTATTTTCTCTGTATATAAGGACTGGGGTGTGGGTTCCGGCTCCCGGATGAGATGTTCGATAAGTAAGTTGACATTATGGGCCCAGAAAATGAATGTACGGTTGGGGTGGAAGGTCGAACTGAATTCTAATAAACGGTCCAAAGAGAAACTGGTGGAGATAATACCAGCTCCAGCACACATGGCATCGTAGGCATTGCATTCCTGTTCTATATGCGCCGGAACCATCAAGACAGGCTTGCCCATGTAAATAGCTTCGCAGATAGATTCGAATCCGGCGGTACTGGCATAGGCACGACATCCGCTCATTTGTTTCAGGAAGGCGTGGTCGTCTAATGGATAGAAACTCAGCGTGTCGTCTATGTGGCAGACTTCCGTTTCGTTTTTGCGGTCCCAAAAGAAACGAAGAGGAATGTGGGGATACGCTTTATGCCAGGCCATGACTTGGGACGAGAATCCGGAATTCACCATGTAACCATGGATGTAATGGCCTTCGGATACCGTTTGTTGCAGAACTTCTTTGCGCAAGAGAGGGGGGACGACGTAGATACGTTGCTTTTTATCATCGGCCATCCTGCTGAAAGAAAGAGCCAGCATACGGTCTGAACCGATAGCCGTAAGCCGTGTGAACATTTTCAGAAGTCCGAGTTGAGTACGGTTTACCCGAGGAAAACGAAAGTCTTTGTGGAGGAAAAGATATTGGTGTCCGATACATATCTGTCGGCTTTCAGGACGACAGAACAGGTAGGTCAGCCCGGTCAGCAGTTCGTAAAAGTTGACCACGATGTCCGCGCCGGAGGCTTTGATGCGTTGGCGGATGAACAGGATGCTTCGGGAGAATGCCGGCAAGCGCACGATATTATAAAGTATGCTTCCTGTCAGGTTATTTTTGCGGTTGGCTGGGGTAGGCAGGAAGTTCGGACTCTCGAAACGACTGAGGGGAGCTTTGAGTTTTTGCCGGAAAAATGTCGGTAGTTCCCGGTTACGGCTCTTGCCGACAAGTACTTCTACGACCTCATGCCCTTCGCGTAGCAGATGTTCTTCGAGGGTGAGAGCTTGCGTCAGGTGTCCCCTTCCTTCTCCTTGCACGATAAACAGGAATTTCATGAGGCTATGGTCAGTAAATTGGTGGCCGGTGTGTCTTGCGGGAGGCTGTCGGCGATGTCCGTATAGAAAATGATGTTCCAATGTCCGTCTTCATCTTCGGCCAGTGCGGAAAGGGTCTCCACCCAGTCGCCGGAATTGAGGTAATGTATGCCTTCGTATTCGGTATTATCCGGATGATGGATGTGTCCGCAAATGATTCCGTCGTATTTGCGGGCACGGGCAAATTCGGCCAAGGTGTGCTCGAAGTCCGAAATATAGTTGACGGCAGACTTCACTTTTTGTTTTACATGCTGCGAAAGCGAATAATAAGGTTTGCCGTGTCGTACGCGGTAACGGTTGTAGAAACTGTTGAAAGCCAACAGGAGAGTATAGCCGAGGTCACCCAACAGGGCGAGCCATTTCATTTGTGTCGTGACCCGGTCGAATATATCACCGTGAGTGACGAAGTAACGTTTGCCGCCGCTTTCCAGTTCATAGTCTTTCACGATGCGGAGGTTGGCGAACGTGAGAGGAGCCAGATTGTCCAGGAAATCATCGTGGTTCCCGCGGACGTAGATGATTTCGGTGCCTTGGCGTTCCATCATTTTCATCAGTACTTTAAAGAAACGGGTGTGTCGGGGCTGCCATTTTCTCGTACCGCCTTTTTTCAGATGCCATCCGTCTATGATGTCGCCGTTGAGAATCAGGCGGTCGCAATCGACGTGGCTCAGGAAATGGCTGACTTCTTCTGTTTTGGAATGCGAGGTACCCAAATGAATGTCGGAGAGCACGAGCGTGCGGTAATGCCTTCTTCGTTCCATGTGCTTCTGTTTTTTAGGACGCTACAAAGTTAGGCGTAGGATATGACAACCCGGTTTCTTTTCGGTGAGAATACGGTAACAAAGCGAAAAGAGACTTATTCCATCGGGAACGAGTCTCTCTTGCGAACAGTTGAATATTGAGGTCAATGTTGGATTGTCTTTTTATTTCCTACGATGTAAATGCCTTTAGACAATCCGCTTGTGGCTTGCCCGGCAGGGACGTTGCTGCGCAATTTCATGCCTTGCAGATTGTACACATCGACATTTTCTGTGTCCGCTCCACCGAGGATTCCTGAGATGTCATCTATGATTTCGTCCTTACTGTAAAGTTTTACCTGATCGATGTATAAGCGGGTATTGTAGGCTGCTCCAACTCCGGCTGTGGTTTCGAGTCCCATGCTGACGGTCACTTGAGTTTCCGTTTCAAGCGAAAAAGGGCATTCCACAGTTTCCCAATGGTTGGCTAACCGGGGATATTTGTATATTTCCGTGTCGCCGAAACGGATGCCGCAACGGGAATAATTGAGGTTGTCGCCGGTCGTGGCGATGGTGTAATCGTTGATGTGCCGCATTTCGTTGGCGCATACGTATTGTGCCAGAAAACTCAATTTGTATTCGCCTTTGGGCAAGGTGAAGGTTTGTGAGATGCTGTTATTGCCGCTGTCCCAGGAGTTCAGGATGCTCAGGCAGCGTTTGCCGCAGGCATCATCCGTGGCGGGAGCTGCCATGATACTGGCCGAGTTGCCCACGTTGGACGGAGATACGCAATACATGGTGGTGCTGTAAGGCATGGAATACAGTACGGCGAAGTTGGAGCCGCCTTTCAATCCGTTGCCGGGTATCCAACCTTGGATGGGCAGGACTTGCGGCCATTTGCTGTCGGCAGCTTTGACCGTATTAATGTAGCAAGGATCGTAGACCACTCCGTTCAATGTCACTTTGCTTTCCGTTCCATAGGTCTGGTCTTCTTCAAAACCGGGATTGGAGAGAAACTGTGCGGTGACATCGAAAAACTCCTCCTGTTCTTCTTTGAGGTCTACGGTTTCGATGAGGATTTCGTTTCCGACAGCTTTGACGGATACACAAGATTCATGTTCCACAGTGACCGGTGCGGTCAGTTTATTCCCGTCAGCCCAAATCGTGACTTGGGCTTGTTGCTTTTGTCCGCTATAATTATAGAGGTAGGCACCGCAAGAGTCGTTTTCCATCTGTCGGGCGGAAAGTCCGTCGCCTTGGATGAATACACGGAGCGTATTGGCCACGCTGTGGTTCACGTCGCAGCGGAATGTGGCCGTGGCGCCTTGCCCGTTGACGGCAGTCATTTCCGTGAAGACCGGTGCTCCGTCTGGCAAAAGGATGTCTTTCAGGGTGCAGGCCGTTTCTCCGAGATAGTTGCTCAACAGTAGATAACGCGCACTGTCAGGGTCGCTGACGATGACGCCGTTCCAACCTTCGGCTACTTGTGCCGTCAGGGACAGTACGTCAGCGGCCAACTGTTCCGTGTCGGCCGAGTCCACATTACTATAATATATAATGTGTCTGCGGTCTACGATGCTTCCGTTGCTGAAGCTACGTCCGTCGGCCGAGTAAACCGGATAAATCTTGGACAGGAAGATGGAACTGTTCAGTTCACGGTCTCCGAAGGCGATGGACTTGTTGGTGGTCGTGTTCACGATTCCTACCTCATTGTCGATATTGACCCAATTTCCCATGAATGATTTCAACTGGCTGCCATCGGTTTGCAGGCGTCCTTTGCTATGGTAGAGCGTACGTTTCTCTTTGGTGAACGGATCGGTGCTGATGGCCATCAGACCACCTTTCTCTTCGGTAATGGTTCCATTGGTTTTGCCCACTACGTAATCCATGTAGATGAAAGCATTGCCAGGAGTGGAGAAGAGAGTGAAGTTGTTTTCCAGACTGTTTCCGTTGGTCATCAACTTGCCGTTCATGGTGTAACTGTTCCCGTTCAGGTCGTAGATACCGCTGATAACGGGCGAGGCATCTGTGGCCTTGCCGCTTACGGTGTACCAACCCAGAATGTTTCCCGTGTTGTTCTTCTTATAGGGCACGATGATTTTGTTTTTGTCAGGCTTGTTGGACGCGATATATCCGGTATAGCTCTTCAGTCCGTTGCTCCACGAGAATACGCTGAAACGGTCGGGCGTATTGGCTCGTACTATGTTTTGCGGGGTGAAGATGTAGGCTTGTTCCTGCGATTGGCTGAAGTCTTTCCAAGATGTGGCCTGTATGTCGGCCGTAGAAGCCAGTTCATGCATTAGGTAAGTCATCATAACGCGATGTCCTTCCACACCCATACGTCGTGGGCCGATGTCGCTGTTGAGCAACCAGCTTCCGTCCTGTGTCGTGCTCTGGCGGGCCTTGATGTGTTTGTAAGCCAGGTTTTCCAGCATCAGAGCATTCGGGTCGCGCAGGAAACAGGCCGCCGTGGTGTAGCTGGTGATTTGGTCGTAGAGGAACATGCTCCAGTCGTTGCCGTTCGGCATAGCCAGTTCTCCATCGGCCAACGCCAGACGGCAGAGCACTTCGTCCATGACTTTCTGGTTGTTGTGCATCAAGGCGTTGGTCTTCCATTTCGGGTTTCCTCCCTGGAACAGATGGAGAGCCAGATGGGATTCGCCCAGCTCCTGCATCACGACATTCTGGTAAGAAGTATGGAAGTAATTGTGGTTTTGCAATGTATAGTCGTCATACAGGTTTTTGCCGATGTACAGGTCTTGTACGGTGGTCTCGTCATATTCGGGGTCGATGACCGTAGTGTTTTGGGCGTCATCGACGTGCGAATAGCAATTGATGGCAAACGCACGCAGGCGGTCGAACCATTTGGGGGCCAGTGCATCGTCGGGGTATAGCCCCAAAGCACAGGACAAGATGTTGGTTTCCCAACCGTTTTCTTCGGCTTTCGTATCGCCGTTGTACCCCGTGGGAATGCTGCGCTCCAGTTCGTAATTGCATTCCGCCTTGATCATGTTGTAAATATAAGTCTTTTGGCTCTCGTCCAATTCTTCGTTCAGGAAATAAGAGGCGTATGCCAATGACGTGGCCCAAAGCGAACTTTCCCATACGTGGTCGGCATTGCTGACGGAACCCCAATATTTGTTGTCCGAAGTAATTTTGAATTTATTGGCTTTATGGGTGGAATAACCGAAGACGAGCGACTTCACGGCCATGTCCTTCACCATGTCCCAAGTGACGCCTTCCGGAAGGGTGACTTTACCTTTGCCATATTTACAAAGGAAAGCGCAAATCATGGAAAAGTCGGCATTTGTGCGCACTCCGTCCTCGTTGCTTTGCCCGGCACTGTTCGCCTTGAAATACCCGCAAGTTTCCCCTTTACTGTTGGGTGCCGCGCAGTCGTACCATATATTATGGGCGTATGTCAGAGAGTTGGCCAACATTTGTAACAGATCCTGCTGCATGGCGGATTCTTCCACGAATTCATGGGATATGACACCTTCGGTGGGGGAGGACACTTGGTCTTCCGTGCCGCCTTCAATACTCGGTGCGTTGGGGTCGAGGCTGCCCTCCGGCAGTTGCGTCAGCGTAAAATGGTCGTATGCGATGCAGCTTCCGCCGTTGCCCCAACTCATTTGTGCCGACAGAGTAATGGCGGATTCTTCCTCCAGTTTGAATTTTAGGGAATTTTCCGTCCATGAGGAAGTTCCCATGATGCCTGCGCTTCCGTTCGTGCAGGTTATCGTCAGTTTATCCAGCGATTTCAATGCTTCGTCGCTGACTGTGACGGTCGCATTGGTCGCGGCATTGTTGGCGGCAAAAGCCTTACTGAAGAATTTCAGTTCGTATTCTCCGGCCGGCAAGGGTGTGGATGTGGTTTGCCGCATTTCCGAATTTGCACTGCCCCAACCGAAACGTTGGTAGTAGGCAAATTCTCCGTTGGCTGCTTCCGTTTTGCCGAAACCGTTGTCCGTGGCACATTCCTTGTTGATGAGAAGTGCTTTTCCAGGACTGGTGGTTTGCCATCCTTTGGGCGACAGGTTCCATCCCCGCAGTCCTTCGTCGCCTTCATAAATCGCATCGGGGGAATCCTGTGTACACGCCGTTGCGTCCTCTTCGAAAGAGGGATTGGCCAAATAAATGGATGTGATATCCTGTTGTCCGTATGTAGCCGCACAACCGAGTAACATGCTGTAAAATCCTAATACAGTTCCTTTCATGGTTTCATTATTGATGAGGTCAATTATTTGGTGTCAAATATACAATAAAAGTGTGCGTGCACAAAAAATAAATCTATTTATTTTAGAGAAAATCGCCTTATCATGTTTTATAACATAAAAAAAGGACAAAAAAGTAGTCCTTTATTGCGAAAAACTGTAGGATTGATTAATTTTACGACTTAGATTAAACGAATGATGAATTATGGAACTGATAGAACGATTTTTGAAATACGTGAGTTTTGACACGCAGTCGAGTGAAGAAGGAGAAGGTTGTCCGAGTACTGACAAGCAGATGGTGTTTGCGCGATATTTGGAGAACGAATTGAAAGCGATAGGGCTTGAGGAGGTGTCGTTGGACGAACATGGATATTTGTACGCCACGTTGCCTGCAAACACGGAACGCGAAGTGCCTACAATCGGCTTTATAGCTCATATCGATACTTCGCCGGATTACTCGGGAAAGGATGTGAAGCCGCGAATCGTGGAGCAATACGATGGTGGGGACATTGTATTGTGCGCTGAAGAGGGAATTGTCACCTCGCCGAAACAATTTCCCGAATTGTCGGACCATGTGGGAGAGGATTTGATTGTCACGGACGGCCATACCTTGTTGGGAGCTGACGACAAAGCCGGTATTGCGGAAATCATACAGGCTATGGTCTACCTTCGGGAACATCCGGAAATCAAGCATGGCCGAATCAGGGTGGGCTTTAATCCCGATGAAGAAATCGGTATGGGAGCGCATCTTTTTGACGTGGAGAAGTTTGGCTGCGAGTGGGCTTATACTATGGATGGCGGAGAAGTCGGTGAACTGGAGTTCGAGAATTTCAACGCTGCGGCGGCCAAGGTGACGGTGAGAGGGCTGAACGTGCATCCCGGATATGCCAAAGGCAAGATGCGGAATGCCATGCTGACAGCGGCCGAGTTCATCCGCAGAATGCCTTCGGACGAAACCCCGCAAACCACGGAAGGCTATGAAGGCTTCTACCACCTGACGGGTATGAAAGGTACGGTGGAGGAAACCGTCTTGTCTTATATCATACGCGACCACGACCGGCAGAAGTTTGAAAACCGTAAGGCATTCGTGCGGCAGTTGGCGGAAGAACTGAATGCGGAAAACGGGGAGGGTACGGTGACAGTCGAGGTGCGTGACCAATATTACAACATGCGCGAGAAGGTGGAGCCGGTGATGCATATCATCGACATTGCGAAGAAAGCCATCGAGGCATCCGGCGTGGAATGTCGGGTGAAGGCGATTCGTGGGGGAACAGACGGGGCGCAGCTTTCATTCAAAGGATTGCCGTGCCCTAACATCTTTGCCGGGGGACTGAATTTTCACGGGCGCCATGAGTTTGTTCCGGTACAAAGTATGGAAAAGGCGATGATGACCATTGTGAAGATAGCAGAGTTGACGGCCTTAAGATAGTAGAAAATGGAACAGATTCCGACGTTGATTCAAGATTTGGCGTTGATCTTGCTGATTGCCGCTGTGGTTTCCCTTTTATTCAAGTGGTTGAAGCAGCCGGTAGTCTTAGGGTATATTGTGGCGGGTTTTATTGCGGGGCCTCATTTCATTTATACCCCATCGGTACATGATTCGGGCAGTATCGACATTTGGGCACAAATCGGTGTCATAATCTTGTTGTTTACGTTGGGATTGGAGTTCAGTTTAAAGAAAATACTCAAAATGGGGGCGGCACCGGTCATTGCCGCCCTTACCATTATATTCTGCATGATGTTTCTGGGCACGTCCGTCGGGCATCTGTTCGGATGGAAAAGCATGGATTGCATCTATCTGGGCGGAATGTTGGCCATGTCCTCCACTACCATTATATACAAGGCTTTTCAGGACTTGGGTGTTTTGCAGAAGAAGTTTGCGGGAGTCGTGCTCAGCGTACTGATACTGGAGGACATACTGGCCATTGTGTTGATGGTGATGTTGTCCACTTTGGCTGTGAGCCATAATATAGAAGGAGAGGAAATGATAGAAGGATTGCTCCGTTTGGGCTTTTTCCTGATACTTTGGTTTGTGGTCGGATTATACCTCATACCTATTATATTAAGGAAAAACCGGAAGTTCCTGAATAGCGAGACCTTGTTGATCGTGTCGTTGGCGCTTTGCTTCGTCATGGCCGTGGTGGCTGTGGAGTCGGGTTTTAGTGCGGCGTTCGGTGCCTTTGTGGTAGGTTCCATCTTGGCCGAGACGGTAGAAGCCGAGCGGATAGAAAAGCTGGTGGCTCCGGTGAAGGATTTGTTCGGTGCCATCTTCTTCGTGTCTGTGGGGATGTTGGTAGACCCGGAAGTATTGGTTGAGTATGCCTGGCCGATAGCGGCCTTGACCTTGACCATCATCGTGGGGCAAGCTTTTTTCGGGACGTTCGGTTTCGTATTGGCCGGGCAGCCGTTGAAAGAGGCGATGAAGTGCGGTTTCAGTATGTCGCAAATCGGGGAGTTTGCTTTTATCATCGCTTCTTTGGGGATGTCGCTCGGCGTGACGAGCCATTATCTCTATCCTATTGTGGTAGCCGTTTCCGTAGTGACGACTTTCACTACGCCTTATATGCTGAAAGCCTCCGGTCCGGCTTATTGCTGGTTGTGCCGCGTGTTGCCCCACGGTTGGGTGGCGTGGTTGGAACGCTATACGCCGGGCACGGTGGTGCAGAGCCATTCCGGAAATTGGAAGAAACTGATTTCCGCCATGTTGAGGCAGATTGTGGTCTTCACGATTCTTTCCGTGACGGTCATTGCGCTGTCTTTCCGTTTTTTGTTACCCTTTACCCGAGAGATACTGCCCCATTGGTGGGCGAATGCGCTTTGCGGAGTCGTCACACTGCTTTGCATCGCTCCTTTTTTGCGGGGTATCATGGCACGTGGCCGCCGTTCGTCTTTGTTTCAGGCCTTGTGGAAGGAAAGCCGTTACAACCGTTTGCCGTTGGTCTTTACGCTCATTGTAAGGGCGGTGGTGGTCTGTATGCTCATTTTTTATATCATTCGCTTTTTAGTGCCGTTTGCCGACCCCTTGTTGCTGCTATTGGCCCTGTTGATTGTCGGGGGTATCTCCTTGTCCAGTCCGTTGCGCCGGAATTCCATCCGGATGGAGAAAGTCTTTATGGACAATCTGCATGGCCGGGACATGCTGGCGCGTCGCGATGGTAAAGTGCAGCCCGGTTATGCCGAACGGCTGCTGTCTAAGGATTTGCATCTGGCAGACTTTGAAGTTCCGGAAGAGTCTATTTGGGGAGGCCGTTTACTGGGTGATTTAAAATTAGGGCAACGTTATGAGGTCAACGTCGTTTCCATTATTCGCGGAACGCACTATATGAATATTCCCAACGGCAATGACCGTATTTATCCTCGCGACCATATTCAGGTGATAGGTACGGACGAACAGATAGAACGTTTTTCCGGTGCATTGGCGAATACGGTCATTGTAGAGGCGGAATATCAGGACCGTGAGATGCAGTTGAAACAGTTCCTGATTACCGAGGTGTCCGGATTCGTAGGGGTGAAAATAAAAAACAGTGGCATCCGCGACCGGTACCACTGTATGATTGTAGGTATTGAGACCCCCGATGGCATATTGGAGAAGCCGGAGGCCGAAAGGGTTTTCCGTGTCGGAGACATCATTTGGCTGGTAGGGGAGAAGGAAGCCCTGTCCCGGCTTTTTTCCGGTAAGCCTTAATCGTCTTCCCCGCCTTCTTCGTCCTCGACATCGAAGTCGAACAACAGGTCGTCCAAATATTCGGGTGTGGTGAACTCCTCCAAACTCCGGCGGTCTTTCTTCGTAGGGCGTCCAGTTCCACGGGCGCGGCCGATGAAGCCGCTCAGGCGGCTCATCTCCAGAAGTTCGTATTGTTCCGGCGGAGTGACGTTTTCCAGTATTTCCGGAATCAGCTTGGCACCGACACGTTTTTCTATGGTCTGCTTGACCTTAAAAGAATAAGTGACAGGAGGTTTGCGCACTTCAATGACATCGCCGGGTTTGACGGTACGTGAAGGTTTCAGTTGCGCCCCCTTCATGGAAACCTGCCCTTTCTTGCAGGCTGCGGCGGCCATCGAACGTGTCTTGAAGATGCGGG
>ENA-OPXG01000713-OPXG01000713.1-human-gut-metagenome-genome-assembly--contig:-NODE-713-length-20744-cov-4.699405_pt1 | contig 20744 bp, 10 predicted proteins | sample MGYA00241519_ERZ502030 | MGnify/ENA primary metagenome ERZ502030 (study PRJEB25962, sample SAMEA2041937) | human gut metagenome | biome: human gut; feature: human-associated habitat; material: faeces...
ACTCCATCCTCATATCCGTCCTATACCGCGATTCGGCAAACCGGATATGGATTGGAACGGAAGAAAGCTTGTTCGTATATGCCAACGGCAAACTGGAAGAATGGAAAGACGGCACATCCGGCGTTCCGGCTCTGATACAGGCTTTCTGCATACAGGAAGACAGCAATCATCGTATCTGGATAGGCTCCTCCGACGGCCTGTATAAGTCGGATGACGGAAGTGTCGGACAGCAAGTCCGCTATTCTACACAGAACGGATTGCCTAACAATTTCATCTATGGCATACTGGAAGACGGACGGGGACGGCTCTGGCTCACGACCAACCGAGGTTTATCCTGTTTTGACCCTGCCGAAGAGACGTTCCTCAATTATACCGTACAAGACGGATTGAGCCACGGGCAGTTTAACACTTACGGAGCGTGTAAGACCAAGGACGGCATCTTCTTTCTGGGAAGCCTGCAAGGAATTACCTATTTCAATCCGTATGAGTTTGTAGACAATCCGTATTCTCCGAATGCTGTCATTACGGGAGCCAGCATCCAGAACCAGCCTGTGGCAAAAATAAAAGATGGCGTTTCCAAGTTTTTCCAGGCAGATGACGGGAAACTATTAGGAATGTCCTTTCCTTCCAACCGCAAGTTATTCAGCGTCCATTTCTCCGTAATCAATTATCTTTCCGGCAGACGGAATCTGTTTGCCTACAAACTGGAAGGATTTGATGAGGACTGGATTTATTCGAGGCAGATTGTTCCGTCGAGAGGTGTCGCCTATTCCAATCTGCCGCCGGGGAAATATGTATTCAAGGTAAAAGCCTGCAACAACAATGGCCGCTGGAGTCTTACTCCGACCGAATTCTTTGTACATATCACTCCTATGTGGTATCAGACATGGTGGGCAAAGATGCTCTATGTCTTATTTACATTGGGCGGACTTACTTTCATCTTCTATTTCTTCATTGCCCGCGCGAAGATGAAAATGCAGATGCAGATTGAACATCTGGAACGCAATAAGATTGAAGAAATCAGCCAAGAGAAAGTACGCTTCTACATCAATATGTCCCACGAACTGCGTACTCCGTTGAGCTTAATATTGGCTCCTCTGGAAGAACTGGTAGAAGAGAAGAATAAGTTTGACGACCGGATTCAGCAGAAACTTTCGTATGTGTACAGAAACGGACGCAAATTACTTCACCTTGTCAACCAGTTACTGGATTTCAGAAGGGCAGAGTCGGGAGCGCTTCCCATTCATGTTGCCATGAATAACGTGGATGAACTGGCCGGAAATGTCTTTACGATGTTCAAGGAGAACGCGCAGAAAAGAAACATTGCCTATCAGTACCGGTCGGAACTGGATGCGAGCCTGCTCCCGATAGACAGAACATATGTGGAGATGATACTAACCAACCTACTTTCCAATGCGTTCAAATTCACTCCGGACGGTGGAGAGATAACGCTCTCTGTCTGGAAGAAAGAGAATTGTTTCGGATTCACGGTCAAAGATACCGGCGTCGGAATCGCGCCGGAGAAATTAGCACGCATCTTCGAGCGTTTCTATCAGGCGAGCGAAGGCAGGAAGGGAAGCGGAATCGGACTTTCATTAGTCAAATGCCTGGTCGAAAAGCATCACGGAAGTATCAGTGTGGAGAGTAAGCCGAACCAAGGCAGTGAATTCCGTATCGAGTTGCCGTCCGATCTGTCAGTATATGCTCCGGAAGAAATAGAGAACCCGCATGAACAGCATATCCCCGAACTACAAACGGCTTCATTAGCCACTGAAACAATGGTGGAGGACGGAGAGTTCCGGGCAATAGAGCAATCTGCCGCACCGACGGAAAATGAGTCATCGGATGAGATTACAGAAACAATCCTGCTGGTGGATGATAATAAAGAGATGGTGGACTATTTGAAGAATAACTTTAAATCCAAATACATCACATTGACCGCCGGAAACGGGGAAGAGGCACTGGCCATCCTGAAAGAACAGAAAGTGGACATTGTATTGTCCGATGTCATGATGCCGGGTATTGACGGGATAAAGTTGTGCGAACTGATAAAAAAGAATATGCAGACCTGCCATATTCCTGTCATTCTCTTATCGGCCAAAGGTAGTATCGAAGCCCAGACAACCGGTATCCAGACCGGTGCGGATGACTATATCCCCAAACCTTTCTCGATGAGTCTGCTAAAAGGTAAAATCAGTAATATACTGAAAGCAAAGCAGCGGTTGAGGCACTACTATTCCAACACGATTGACATTGATACGGCGAAAATAACGTCCAATGCGCTGGATGAAGAGTTTATGAGCAAAGCGATACAGATAGTCGAGGAAAATATTGACGATGAAAATTTCACGGCGGATGATTTGGCGGAGAAACTTTGCATGAGCCGTTCTTCCTTGTACCTCAAGATGAACTCGATATCAGGGGAACCGCCGGCTAACTTTATCCGTCGTATCCGTTTTAATAAAGCCTGCAAATTATTGCTGGAAGGAAGGTATTCGATTTCCGAAATCAGTAACAAGGTCGGCTTTAGCTCGCCCTCCTATTTCTCTACCAGCTTCAAGAAACACATGGGTTGTCTGCCTTCCGACTATGTGAAAAACCAAGGAAAGAGAGAGGCTGAATAATTTTCAGCCCTCTCTCCTGTTTCATTTTTAATATCCTTTCTGACAAGGTACCATCAAAGGGTAACGGTCGATTGTCTCCTGACAACCGGAAGTCTTATTAATCAATAAAGTGCTATGCGAGAACTTCCGTCCTTTCGCTTTTACTGCTCCGTTGGCAGGGCCATAAAGCAGGTATTCTCCCGTCGTCTTGTTTTCAATTTCCAGACGGGCTTCCTGACTGGTGTCCATCTGCGCTTTGATACGATAGTTGCCGATGACAATTGTGTTATCTGCATCCGGCTTCGCATCAGCAAATGACATGGAGTTGGATTCGTCTATCTGAATAACTGCCAGGAATCTCATATCCTTGCATTTACGGACGTTCTCGAATTTACCGTGATATTGATTTTTTTCAAACTCGATTGCTTTTCTTCCACGCTGCGGGTTCAGCCAGTCGAACGGTTTGACGTACGACGTATCAACCAGGGAAGCGGTCAGTTCGGAACTTCCGAAAATCCGGGCAAGCACATCACAATTATCCGTATCGGCTATCAGTGAATTCCCGGCATCGCCAATCTTCATGCCTGCACGTTCAAGCCCATTAAGCTGAAAAGTCCAGGTTACTTCTTTTTCCGCTTCCAGTTCATCATATAGTACGATGATATTAGGACGCAACATCACCAAGTGACGACGGAATTTACGGACTTGCGGATTATCATTATCATCCAGTATAAAACCGTTTTCGGAGGTGTAAGCCTGTGCATTCTTCAACACAGTAGTCCAGTTGAGGGCACTTTGGTCAAAAGGTACATATGCGTTTGAAGCATCGCCCAAAGCATAGGTAATATCGTTGCCGTCCAGATAACGGGCAATCCATCCGTAACCGCTATGCGAATAGGCCTGCGTCTTTCCGTCTACGGTAATGGTATTACGCGCCCGGCTATGCTTGTGTGCCAGCAAGTAATGCTTGTCTTGTGTCGTCACTTTATATCCTGTAGGATAAAATATCGGTTTCCCTTTGTAGGACACATTGAAACTGTTTTGCTCTGCCATTCCGTGAGAACCGGATCCGAAAGGTGAACTGCGGAACGAGACAAACAGATTGTCCGAAGCATTCAGCACATCGGTATTCATGACGACGATACCGGTTTGAGGAAATACGGCAGACTGGGGAATGTTCGCCAGATTCACAGCCTCTACCTTCCGCGGACGATGCTGCAAACGATAGGTGTCAAAGTCCGTTTTCTTAAAAGCGAATGGAGCGGCAGGCGATTGGCCGGACAGCTCATAAGCGTAATGGATAGCAAACGGATTATTCAACTCTTGCCCCAGAATGTATGCAAACTCTGCCCGGAGCCGGTTTACTTCATAGACCTTGTCGCTCCCGTCACCGAAGCCGTCACCGGCAGAATGTACAGGCATCGTGTAAGCCAATGCATTGGCACAATTGGCATACCATGGATACTTGAAGATATTCACGTTGAAAAGATTACGAAACAAGATGAAGTTATTCACCATCGATTCCATATTCACATGGATATAGCCCATGTTTCCGTTAGGCCAGACACCGTCCGACAAGAAGCCGCCGCCCGGTGAACGTGATAACCAGATGTCATAAAGCATACCGAACCACTTCTCTGCCTGTACATCATGGCCTTTCATGACGATAGCGGAAGTAAATGCGTTATAAAAGGTATGCTGAAAGAAATGGGCACATAGTATGCCATCCGCCGACCCGACATTTTCCTGCATGGCATCGTCTATAATCAGCCCAATGACGGTCGTGATGAAGTGCTTATAATTCTTTTTCTGTTGTTCGTTCAGATAGGCATAGGCCACGTCATAGGTCATACTCAAGGCGGACATGGACTTGGCGCCCGTAAAGTCGGCAGCCGCATACATTGCAGCCGGTTCTTTTGCCGCGATGTAATCTGCCAAGGCTACAGCTTTATCGAGATATTCCTTGTTCGAAATCAGCCGATAGCCATTCAACAAGTGTTCAATATCTCTATTGATTCCTTCTACTTCGTATCTCAAACGGAATTGCATGATTTGCTTTCGTTCTACTTCAGAAGCCGTTGCAGGTATGGGGTCGCCTTTCACCTTATAACTCGCCACCTCTTTATTCAAAGCCGCATTCGCAGCTCTCCGGTAAGATGCCCTTAATTGTTTCTGATCGGCTGTCAGCACTTTGCCGGATATGGCCTCTCCGAAAATACGAGGATGCTTCTCCGGTATCATATCATACGCTTCTTCGGCATTCGGTGACTGAAAATTAGGAAGATTTTCGGGGATATTCACTTCGTATACCTTCGACCAGGATTTCCCTGACACCCGATAGCGCCAATACCACGTACCCGGTTTGAGAGGCTTGTGGTTATTATAAAAGGCCAGTTTCAACCCTGTACGGGTAAGTACATCTTTATCTGAAAAGCTTCTTGTACGTCCCATTTGGAAGTCATACTGCAAACAGCGATCCGTTTTTCCGCTTACTTTTTTTACAGGAAAGACTTTAGGATACTCGTAATCAGCCATCGGCCAAGTGAAAACCGGCGGATTGGTGATAACCTCGTGCCCCTTCACCGGGTAAGGAAACTCCCGGTTTCCCTTTTGCCGGATGCATCCCATAGTCAATGGGGTAATGCCACTCTTACTATCATCCGCCTCCTCTTCATTCACCTTGAAACCGTCGGCAAACCGATGGAAACCGCTGAATACCTGCTGAACCGTTCCATCCGACTGCGCGAATACTGACTGCACGGAAACGGACATTACCGCCACCGTTGCGCCAAGCCATACTTTGATTTTATTCTTCATGATACTCTTAACTATCTATCTGCTATAAATTCTTTTTTATATTTATTGAATACATTCCGCCATCTTTACCTGAAAATCATTCATCATGGCAACCATTTTTTGTGTTATCTCCGGATATTGCCCAACCAAATCTACAGTCTCTTCGGGGTCTTTCTCCAAATCGAAAAGCGCAAGGCCGGTTTTGCCTCCCCTTGCAAGCTGCACGCCCGGCAGACCATCCTTGCCCGGTTCTGTCACGATGCGATATTCGTGAGGAGCCACACATTTCCATTTCCCGTCTCTCACCGCTTCTACTTTACCGTCATATAAGAAGTAAAACGGTTTATGACTCTGTGCTTGTCCGGTAAGTGTCATCCATACGTTCTCACCATCGAACTCGTTCATCCGCGGCATTTGTGAACCGGTCAGTTCTACAATGGTAGGGGTAATGTCCAAAGCCGACAGGAACTGCCCGGAAACTTTACCTGCCGGAATACGACCGGGCATCCGGGCTATGAACGGCACACGCTGCCCACCTTCAAAAGTAGTACCTTTTCCCTCACGAAGTCCGCCTGTAGAACCGCCGTGATTGCCGTAACTCAGCCACGGACCGTTGTCGGATGTAAACAATACCAGGGTATTATCGTCCAAACCGTTTTCTTTCAATGTTTTCATTATTTCACCTACCGACCAGTCTATCTCCATAATTACATCAGCATATAGCCCTTCTCCGGATTTTCCTTTGAACTTATCCGATACGCCCAGAGGAACATGAGGCTGTGTATAAGGAACATAAAGCAGGAAAGGTTCATTCTTATGCTTGTCAATGAATGCCGTTGCACGTTCTGTGATACGGGTAGTCATGTGATTCACTGTAGGATTATATTCCACCACGCGCTCATTGTCGTAAAGCGGCAATGCCCGGTACGGATGTCCCGGCTGAGGATGGAAAGGCCACATATCATTGGAATAAGGCAAACCGAAAAACTCATTGAAACCGTGTCGGAGCGGTAGGTGTTCGGGAAGACATCCCAAATGCCATTTGCCGAAAATGCCGGTAGCATAATTATTCTGTTTCAGGTAGTCGGCAAGGGTAAATTCATCGCTTTCCAATCCGTTTACGGACAGGTCGTCTACAACTCCCTGTAAGCCTGCCCGTTCGGCATATCGCCCTGTCAGTAAGGCGGCGCGCGATGGAGTAGAGGCTGCCGCACCTGCATAAAAGTTAGTGAAACGGATACCCTCCGCCGCCAGTTGGTCCAGATTGGGAGTTTGCAAACGAGAGTTGCCGTAACACTTCATGTCTCCATAGCCTTGGTCGTCAGTCAGTATAATAACGATGTTGGGCTTTTCTGCAGCGTTGCTTCTTGAAGAAGCATTCGCTGTTTCAGATGATTTTGAGTTTGAACCGTTGCAGGCGGATAATCCTGCAACAGCCAAACATAAGACTGATAAATTATTCATAAAACTTACTGTAAACTATCATTTTTTTACTTTAAAGCTAAAGGCTAACGGTTCATTCTTCAACCCTTTGGGCAGAGTAACAGTCACCTTACCACCCTTACAGGAATACTTCACGCTCTTGCCGTTTTGCAACAGAGTCATTCTGCCTGTCGGCTCGTTACCTTCCCACTCAATGGTGGCAGGCAATGTCTCTTTTTCGGGCAGGGCGTAGATGGCATATAATGTTTTACCGTCTTTATTGGCAGTAAACCATACTTTACCGCAGTTATAGTTTGGTGTAGTACGGGTGGCGTAGATAGCCGCACCATTCTGCTTCAACCAATCACCAACTTCTTTCAAGCGGTCGATAGCGCCTTGCTCAATCTCTCCTTCCGGAGTAGGTCCGATGTTCAGTGCCAGGTTTCCGCCTTTGGCTACAATTTCAGCCAGCATATTGATTACCCATGAACAGGATTTGTATTCAGAGTCCGGACTCCAGCCCCAAGTTTTAGCCAAAGGGATACAAGTTTCCCAGGGGTTGTTTATCTGTTTCTCAGGAATGACACGTTCCGGTGTCTGGTAGTTCTCGTTACGTCCCGGCACGGTTCTGTCCGCCACGATAAGACCCGGTTGTTTCCGGCGTGCTTTGTCTACGATTTCATCCATCTTGATATCCTGTTCCGGTTTACGCACCCATCCTCCATCAAGCCACAAAATGTCGACATTGCCGTAATTGCTCATCAGTTCGTCAATCTGGTTGGCGGTAAACTTCTGGAAGTTCGCCCATTTCTTATGGTATTTCTTTACGTCATAGTTTACGTTACGTGTGGGAGTAGCCCAAAACGGATCCCAATAATCTTTGTGATGCCAATCCGGTTTGGAAAAGTAAGTACCAATCATGAAACCTTTCTGCCGGAAAGCATCGAACAGGTGCTTGGTGACATCACTGTATTTTCCATTCTTATACGGGCCTTTTGTAATGCCGTAATCCGTGTATTTAGAGTCGTACATACAGAATCCATCGTGATGCTTAGTGGTGAAGACAAGGTATTTGCATCCGGCATCTGCCGCAATGTCTGCCCAACGGGAAGGTTCGAACTTGACCGGATTGAATGAATCCGCCAATCCCCAGTACCATTTTTTAAATTCATCGTAAGGTTTGTCCGGAGCTACTCTCTCCCTGCGCTTGGTAAAGCGGTCTTCCGAACAAAGCAACCATGATTCCGTAATACCCGGCACTGAGTAAATGCCCCAGTGGTACATGATACCGAATTTCACGTCTTGCCATTTATCCAGTTTTTCCAGTACTTTCGCATCCGTAGGCCATTCATAGCTTTCCGAACTTTCGTGTATCAGTTCTCCGTCTTTCGTTCCGAAAACTTTTTTGTTTTGCGCATTCAGTGCCAACGACAGACCGATACACGCAACGAGTGATAAAACTTTTTTCATAAATAATTCTTGTTATTGCATTAGTAATAGATATTTTAGTTCTTTGAGTCAGAAACGCTTTCTATAAAAGCAGGTTCGCCCTGCAATTGCTTCACGATATTTTCCGCTTTCTCAACTTCTGCTTTTGTGCCGCAAATTAGTAATGACACGCCACCTTCAGCACCGTCCACACCACCTTTCGCCGTGACGTGAACATCTACATCGGCAAATTCTTTCATGGCTTCGATTTCAGTATAGATATTGCCTTGCGTTACATTGAGACGCACTGTACCCTTACCGCGTTGTATATCACCATTTGTTATCTTCTGAATTTCAAACAGGTCTTGCGTTGTTTCTTTTTCGAGGCCTACCGGCACAATCCAGCGTCCTTTACCTTCATCTGTGTATTTGCGCAGCTTCGCTACAGTGCCTCCGTCGGGTGCTCCTACACATACGGCTGCCTGACGTTTGGCGTAGTTCACCATGTTAGCACCTTTAAACACGATGTCCTTCGCATTCATACGTGCTAAAGCATCGGCATAAGATATGTCAGCAGGCTTCCCTTTCATTAATACTATTTCCGACTGACGTTTCATCCCTCTAGCAAAATCTTCTTTCGAACTCGGGAAGATTCGTCCTGTGACGAAACTCCCCCGGGGAGCTGACAGTCCGGCAAGTTCTTCTGCAAGATAAGTATTAGTTGTTCCCAAAGTTATGATGACAATGCCGTTCTCCAATCTGTCCTTGACATCTTTATTTGCCGCAATACCCTTAGCTATCAGACGTTTGCTTTCACTGACCGTCAACCGTGCGGTTGTCATATACTCATATGCTTTCTGCGGAATAGTTCCCGCCGCTTCTTTTTTTTCTTTAAGTTGCTGCATACAGCTACTGAATGAAAGTGCTATCGCAGTTAGTAGGATATAGTTGATTGTTTTCATATTTAATGTCTTTACCTGATATTTAATATCTTTATCTGATTAGATTTCCAGTTCGGGTACTTTATCAACCAAGACTTTTTCAGTACTGTTTTCTTTGACAATGGTAGCTTTACCTTTATAGTCGATGCTTACGTTCTCACCTTTCTTCGTATTGCGAACGAAGAAAGAGGGAGCACCTTTAGAGGATAAATTAACCTTGATATTCCAGTCACCTATCTCAATACAGCCATCTTTCAACATTCGTGGCTGCGCGGTGGGGGACAGTTTGGCATGAGTATTGATAATTGTAGCAAAACGATATACTTTCTGCTTGTCTGACGTAGCTGTGAAATGCCAATGATTTGCGTACGTTTTAAAATTACCTTTCTCGTCAGCAATCAGCCAATTGACGGCAGGCGTAAAGAATTGGCTGGTCGTATCGGTTTTCAATACTCCGGTGGAAAAAAGGTAAGCATCAGAGATTCCTTCTTTGTTGGTAGCCTGTACGTGTACCCAATCCGGATTGCTTTTATCCACATTCATCGGATTAGTAACCGTATGCAGCAAGTAACTCCAAGTGACAGGCTGTTCAGCTTCCAATTCGTCATAGATAAAGGTAAGACCTGTTTTTCCGAGTTCCACGATATGACGGCGGTAAGTTTTCAGTCCGACTTCGTCCCAACCATTCTCAGGGGTATATTCCAGCCCGGCAACTTTGCCACGTTCTATCCAAAGCGGAGAGATTACTTTTCCATATGCATTAGACGCATCCCCTACCACATAACCTATGTTTTCACTTATATAATGACGGGGAATCCATCCGTAACCTTCGGTACCGATACGCTGTCCCATACCATTAACCAGTATCGTATTGTGAGCACGAGTTGCACGGTAACAATAAACAGAATGTTTATCAATAAAAGAAGTACCATGACCTGAGCTATAAAAGAGCGACTGTCCGCCCCAAAAGGTATTGAACGCATTCTGATTGGTTAGTGCATGGGATGTGCCACCGTAAGGACTGCTACGAAAACTAATCATGGCACTGTTTTCTGTCTGCGATAAACGGGTGGAGAATGAAGCCAGACCGGATTGCGGGAAAACGTGTCCCATAGGCAGGTCGGCAAGACCAGCCCCCACAGGCAATGGTTTGTCACACTGCAAACGGAACCATGCCAGTCCGCCTGCTTTGGACGTACTGCCTTCATTCAAAATGTTCGGCTGACGTGCCCGGATAGTACGCACATAATCAGCAGCATACGTATTGCCTGTCATCCGGGCGACAGCATCCGCGTAACCGACTCTTACTCCTCTGGGCGTTAACACCTTTTCATGGGAACTACCATTTCCGCCCGATTTTGAAAATGGGGGTTGCTGATAGATAGTGTACAACACCGAACCTTGATACCAGGGATCAGAGAAGAAATCAAATCCGGTCAGCCTGCTGTAAAAATAAGGAACTTCTATCAATGTACGTGTGTTTACAGTGAAATAAGAGTCGCCATTATGCCATGCACCATCCTTATTCAGACCGGGGAAACGGACAAGCCACACGTTATAGCAGTAATCTACCCAAGTATCAGCCTCGGGCAGTTCACTGTAAACAGTGAAGGCCGCCATTGTAAGAATCCGGAGCGTCATTTGCCAGACGTGATTCTCAGCGATATGATTTTCCAGATAATTATTATAATGGTCATACATCTTGTTTCCATACTTCCGGATGCAAGCAAGCAGGTCTTTTCGGGTATCTTCATCCAGAAGGTCATAGAGAGCATCATAAGCCAATGTGCCAAGTGATACGAAAGTAGCGTCATTAAAATCGCCTTTCACATTATCACTTTCCCCCCAAGTGATAATTTCCTTGATACGCTTGATGGCTTCATCGGCATAGCGACGTTCTTTAGTCAGCATATAAGCACGTATGATAACATCCAGGTTCGACTCTTCTCTGTCAACAATACGGCGACTTTCACGAGTAAGCATTGCGTTGCGCTCCATTTCGCTGTTCAAATTTGCGAGCAGCTTGGTGTTGACGTCATTGATAGACTTCATAGGTGTCTTCATCGCCTTGTTGGCAGCCGAGATATAAATCTTGCGTTCCGGAGTGGAAATGCTACGATGGATAAAGTGCTCCCACTCTTTTTTATCAAGCCAGACGCGGGGATGTTCATGTGGAACTTTGGCGAGGACTTCTTTCAGGGAAGGCGGACAGAACTTGTCAGGATTGGTTTCAACCGTAAATTGCTGAACCGTAGCCCATTTTGTCTTGCCATCCTTTACGTTGCCATATTGCCAGTACCACACGCCGGGTGTCAAGTCTTTCTCCGGATTGTAAAAAGGCCAACGGGTTTCCACCTGTACCACCCCGGTCTTGAAAGTGGGATCTTGAGAGTAGCGCAAGCTATAACGGACTTTACTCTTGTCAACCTTATGCTTAGTATCCAGCCCGTCCAGCCCGCTCTCTACCACATAAAGCCCTTCCTGCAACGGCCATTGAAAAGAAACGATACGGTCGGCAACCACTGCTTTGTCCGACGGCGAGGGAGTAGCACGCATTTCGTGCATCAAAGTGACATCTTTCAGCCGGATATTAACAGGCGACTGTTGAGCATACAGTCCGGATGCCAATAAACAAATTGTAAGAGTATATAAAGTAAGTTTCATGGTATTTGTTATTTATAATCTAGCAGTTAAGCGTTTTTCATTCTATATTCATTCTTGTTTAGCCGAACTTCTTCAATTCTTTATATCGTCTTAATGCTTCCAGATAATAATAATCCGCATAGTTTAACGGTACATCCACCTCGCTATCATGTGGAAAACTACCCACCGAGTGTTTCAGGATGAATCCTTTATTCTCATTCTCCTTCGCCAGATAATCCGGTGAAGAAAGCTGTTTTAATATATTTTCCGCATACTCCATATAACTGTTACTTAGATTCTTATCATCTGTATATCCGCATAGTTCGAGCAAAGCGGAAGCGGTAACAGCCGCGGCGGAAGCATCACGCGGGGCGTTCGGAATATCCGGTGCATCATAATCCCAGTAAGGAATATAATCATTTTCCGAAGGACGGTTCTCCATTATAAATCGGGCAATCTTATGCGCAGCTTCCAGATAAGCGGAATTTTTCGTAAAGCGGTAACACATCGTGTAACCATACACTCCCCATGCTTGTCCGCGTGCCCAGGCGGAAGAATCGGAATATCCTTGGAAAGTTCCTTTAGACTCCACTTTCCCGCTAGGTACGGAATAGCTGACTACATGATAGGAAGTCATGTTCTCACGAAAATGATTCTTCAAGGTTTTGTCAGCGTGAGCCATCGCAATATCACGATATTTAGAATTTCCGGTTTGTTCGGATGCCCAGAAAAGCATCTCAAGATTCATCATATTATCAATAATCACCGGGTAACTCCAATCCCCAAAATCCCAGGAACGAATCAAGCCGACTTCCGGACTGAAACGCGTACAAAGGCTCTCGGAAGAATTTACCAAAACCTGTTTATCTTTCGGTTCCGGTTTCAAACGAAGCGCCTGTCCGTAGCTACAATACATCATAAAGCCAATATCATGGTTTCCTGTATAATATTGAATATCTTCCAGACGGTTCGTATATTTACGGGCCTCCTTCGCCAACGCCTCATCCCCTGTCATCTCATAGGCCAGCCACATGGAACCGGGATAAAAACCACTTGTCCAGTCTTTAGCATTTTCCAGACGGTAACTTCCATCCGCCTTGGTAGAACGTGGAAAACAAACTGTGTCCGGTACATTTTTCAACTGATCCGCCATATAAAGTAACTGATGACCGGATGTTTTCACCGCAGTTTCAAACCATTCCGGCGTACCCGCTTTAGGAATATCACAAGCGGTCAGCAGACCTATTCCCAAAACCGCCATATACAACTCTCTTTTCATTTCCATATTTATAGTTTTAATGATTTATTTTAGATTTAATGTCTCATCTTTACCGATAGCAAAATTAGGGATTGCCGAAAAGAAAGGCTTTATATATCTATTTTTTCATCCTTGATTCCATATGCGTCAATGTAGATTTCGTCCAAAACACTTTTGTTTTTGTCTATTCTCATATAATCATACAAAAATTGCGCACACCTTCTTTAAAAAAGAGGATGTGCGCAATTTTGTTTCAGTCTGCGAACCTTGCTTATCTCACAATATCTTCCGGAAATTTAGCCGGCATCTCCACCCGTTTCCAAGTTTCATAATACCAGGTATTCAACTCGTTTCCATTCAAATCATTCTTGATGAAATATTTCAGACACAGATAATCATTGTCTTTTATTTCAAATTCGAGGATATTATCCTGATTATCCAACATTGGCAGATGAATATTCTTCTCGATACTTTCTTTATAAGAATCATCCGTCAGTTGTTTCCACATTCCATATCCTGTAATGATGGCATCCGAACCGGGGATAATGGTAAAGTTCACGATCCGTCCGTCATCACTCAACACTTTAAATGTATTACTGGGTTTCAATGCTCCCGGAACATCGGGAGATTCCGACACATAGTGGCAGAGCTGCCAAATACCTTTTAAATCGGCCGCTTTGAATTTTGTTTTCTTTTGGGCCATCGCACCTGTTACCGCTAACAACATCATTGAAAGCATGGTAAAGAAAAAGAGCTTTTTCATTGTCGTATGATTTTAGTTAACACTCTCGAAGGCGTATGTCCAAATATAAATATTTATTTTGAGAATATAACTATCAAAGACATAAAAAAACTCGCATAACCCAAAGATTATGCGAGTTTTACATAAATATACCGAAATATTAGAAATCAGCATTTCTCGGTGTACGCGGGAACGGTATCACGTCACGGATGTTCGCCATACCTGTAACGAATAATAACAGACGTTCAAAACCAAGTCCGAAACCGGAATGAGGACACGTACCAAACTTACGGGTATCCAGATACCACCACATATCTTTCATCGGGATGTGCATTTCTTCAATACGGGTCAGCAGCTTGTCATAGTCCGCTTCACGTTCGGAACCACCGATAATTTCACCGATCTTCGGGAAAAGAACGTCCATTGCACGTACAGTCTTACCATCTTCGTTCTGCTTCATATAGAAGGCTTTGATTTCTTTCGGATAGTCAGTCAGAATCACCGGACGTTTGAAGTGTTCTTCCACCAGGAAGCGTTCGTGTTCAGAAGCCAAATCCACGCCCCAGTAAACCGGGAACTCGAACTTATGGCCTTTCGCAACAGCTTCTTCCAGAATCTTGATACCTTCTGTATAAGGCAGACGTACGAACTCATCTTTCAATACACCTTGCAGACGTTCAATCAAGCCCTTGTCGAACATATCGTTGAGGAACTTCACATCATCCGCACAGTTATCCAACGCCCATTTCACACAATATTTGATGAACTCTTCCGCCAAGTCCATATTGTCTGTAATATCGTTGAAAGCAACTTCCGGCTCAACCATCCAGAACTCTGCCAAGTGGCGGGGAGTGTTGGAGTTTTCGGCACGGAACGTAGGACCGAATGTGTAGATAGCTCCCAAAGCAGTAGCAGCCAACTCACCTTCCAGCTGACCGGAAACGGTCAAACTTGCCTGCTTACCGAAGAAATCATCTTCATAAGAGATAGAGCCTCTCTCGTCTTTCTTCAAGTCATACAGGTTCATGGTAGTCACCTGGAACATCTGTCCGGCACCTTCACAATCGGAAGCCGTAATGATCGGTGTATGGAAATAGAAGAAGCCCTTTTCATGGAAGAACTTGTGAATAGCAATCGCCATGTTGTGACGGATGCGGAACACAGCACCAAACGTATTCGTACGCGGACGCAAGTGAGCAATCTCGCGCAGGAACTCCATAGAGTGACCTTTCTTCTGCAATGGATATGTATTATCACAAGTACCCAGCACTTCGATTTCACGAGCCTGTACTTCCACTTTCTGACCGGAACCTACTGACTCTACCATTTCTCCGTTCACGCTAATACAAGCGCCGGTAGTAATCAGTTTCAGCATCTCTTCATCGAAATTAGCCAAATCTACTACGACCTGCAAATTATTTATTGTAGAACCGTCATTCAGTGCGATAAAGTTTACTTGTTTGCTACCTCTGCGGGTGCGAACCCATCCTTTCACATTGACCATCGCGCCAATATCTGTGCGCTTCAACAGATCAACAATTTTTGTTCTACCAATCTTTTCCATTTAACTTTTTCTTTTTAGATACAAGAAGACGAGGTATCAATTACAGGGTTCATTCTTTCCTGCTCTCTTTCCTCGTCCTCTGTCAAGTTGTTATTTATTGACTTATTATTCAAACGATCCCATACGGAGGTAGTTTACTTCTGCTTCCGACAGGTAACGCCAGTCTCCGCGACGCAGCCCTTTTTTGGTCAGTCCGGCGAAGAACACACGGTCGAGTTTTACTACTTTGTAACCCAGTGATTCGAAAATACGGCGAACGATACGATTCTTACCGGAGTGAATTTCGATACCTACCTGGTCTTTTTTGAAATCATCTGTATAGCTGATTGCATCTGCATGGATTTCGCCATCTTCCAACTGGATACCAGCTGCAATCTGATCCATATCCGCTTTTGTCAGGTTCTTGTCCAGATGAACATGATATATTTTCTTCTTCAGGAATTTCGGGTGTGTCAGCTTGGAAGCCAGATCACCGTCATTCGTCAGCAAGAGTACACCAGTCGTGTTACGGTCAAGACGTCCTACGGGATAAATACGTTCGTTGCAAGCGCCTTTTACCAGATCCATTACCGTACGGCGTTCCTGCGGATCATCCGATGTAGTAACCGTATCTTTCGGCTTATTCAACAATACGTATACCTTACGTTCGATGCTTACCGGTTCATCGTGGAACTTAACCACATCCGAACGTTTGATCTTTGTACCCAATTCCGTTACTATTTCACCGTTTACAGAAACCACACCTGCCGTGATAAACTCATCAGCCTCGCGACGTGAACAAACACCGGCATTAGCCAGGAACTTATTCAGACGGATCGGTTCATTCGGATCAATAAACTGTTCCTTGTACTCGATCTGTTTCTTTACGCTATACTTAGCATTCGGATCATAATCGCCGGTACGCGGACGAGGACGATAGCCTCCTTGTGAACGGTCATTGTTGTATCTCGGACGATAGCCGCCACCACCGTTGTTGCTACGATAGCCACCACCTTCACCGTTGTTGAAACGGGGACGATACGGACGGTCACCACCTTCACGGTTGTAAGAAGGACGTTGAGGACGGTCACCACCTTCGCCGCTATTGAAACGGGGACGCTGGGGACGGTCATAAGAACCACCTTCACGATTGTAGGAAGGACGTTGGGGACGGTCATAAGAACCACCTTCGCGGTTGTAAGAACGTTGCGGGCGTTCGCCTCCTTCATTATTGTTATTGAAGCGAGGACGATACGGACGATCGCCACCTTCACGATTGTAAGAAGGACGTTGGGGACGGTCGCCATAAGAGCGGTCACCATACGAACGCTGCGGGCGTTCGCCTCCTTCATTGTTGGCATTAAATCGCGGGCGATACGGACGATCCCCGCCTTCACGGTTGTAAGAAGGACGATACGGACGTTCTCCACCTTCTCTGTTGTAAGACCTGTTACCATCACGGCCGGCACCTGTATTCTCTTCATTGAAAGAATTTTCGCGCCATTCTTCGTTTTCTGTGCTCATTTTTTTTATTCGAATAAAATTAGACTTTGGCCTCACGGCCTATTTAAAAACACGTTTATTATATAAGTAAACAATTAAAGCCCCGTATAAGTATGGGGAGTGATTGCTCTTAACTCTTTTTTAATATCTTCGCTTACATTCAATTCTTCGATAAACTCTTTAATAGAACTTTCTGTAATAGCCTGATTGGTCCGGGTTAAAGCTTTCAAAGCTTCATACGGATGCGGATAAGCCTCACGGCGGAGAATGGTCTGAATAGCTTCTGCCACTACGCTCCAGCAGTTATCCAAGTCACGATAGATAGCCGGTTCGTTCAGCAACAGTTTACGCAATCCCTTCAAAGAACTCTGAATGGCAATCACGATATGACCGAAAGGCACACCTACATTACGCAGCACTGTCGAGTCTGTCAAGTCGCGCTGCAAACGGGAAACAGGAAGTTTCACAGCCAAGTGTTCCAGGATAGACGTTGCTATACCCAGGTTACCTTCCGCATTTTCAAAGTCAATCGGATTCACTTTATGCGGCATGGCGCTTGAGCCCACTTCTCCGGCTTTGATCTTCTGTTTAAAGTACTCCATAGAGATATACTGCCAGAAGTCACGATTCATATCGACCATAATTGTATTGATACGCTTCATGCTATCAAAAACAGCAGAGAGGTTATCATAGTTCGAAATCTGCGTAGTATATTCTTCACGTTCCAGCCCCAGTTTTTCTGCAACAAACCGATTACCGAATTGTTTCCAGTCATATTGAGGATAAGCTACATGATGCGCATTGTAATTTCCGGTAGCACCACCAAACTTAGCGGTAATCGGACATGCTTTCAACATGGCCAGCTGACGTTCGAGACGGTAAACGAATACCATCACTTCCTTGCCTAAACGAGTAGGAGAAGCCGGTTGACCGTGAGTTTTGGCAAGCATCGGAATGTTAGCCCATTCTGTTGCATAAGTTTTCAACTGCGCAATCAACTCTTCAATCAACGGATAGTAAACCTGTTCCAATGCTTCTTTGATAGAAAGAGGAACAGACGTATTGTTAATATCCTGAGAAGTCAGTCCGAAGTGGATGAATTCTTTATAGTCATCCATTCCGCCCATCTTGTCAAATTCTTCTTTCAGGAAGTATTCTACGGCCTTCACGTCGTGGTTAGTTACACTTTCGATATCTTTAATGCGCTGTGCGTCTGCTTCAGAGAAGTTACGGTAGATATTCCGTAAAGTTTCAAACACGTTGCTATCGATTCCTTTTAATTGCGGCAAAGGGAGTTCGCACAAGGTGATAAAGTATTCCACCTCTACCTGTACACGGTATTTAATCAGTGCAAATTCAGAGAAATAAGCTGCCAAAGCTTTAGTTTTGCCTCTATATCGACCATCAATCGGAGATATGGCCGTCAATACATCAAGTTCCATACGTTTTCTTAGATAATTATCAGACTGCAAAATTAACTCTTTTTCCTGAGTTATAAGGTAAAAGGAGAAAGAAAGTTTGTATAAAAGAGGTAAGAAATAAAAAAAAGTCTCACGAATTCATCCGTAAGACTTCTTTTTGTGTGGGCGTTGACGGATTCGAACCGCCGACCCTCTGCTTGTAAGGCAGATGCTCTGAACCAGCTGAGCTAAACGCCCGTACACTTCCGTTTCAAAAGCGATGCAAAGGTACAGCTTATTTTGACATTACCAAAACTTTTGCATAATATTTTTCGATATTTTTTTAGTCATTTAGCGACACGCTCTGTTTCTCAAGCATTTAGTACGTTCACTTTTTTGCCTCATTTTTCCGGATGACCTTTGCCGGATTACCAACGGCTATGCTATCGGATGGAATATCTTTCGTCACCACACTACCCGCACCGATGATACAACGGTCGCCGATGGTGACGCCTGGACACAAAATGGCACCGCCGCCAATCCAGCAATCCTCTCCTATCGTCACCGGATAGGCATATTCCTTTTCCGTACGACGCTCGATATAATCCATCGGATGATGGGGAGTGTATATCTGTACGCATGGACCGACCAACGTATGGGCACCAATCGTGATATATCCCCCGTCCAGGAAAGTGCAATTGGCATTGACAAAGACATGCTCACCCAGCCGGATACCATCCCCATGGTCGCAATGGAACGGCGGACAGATGACGGACGTGGCGGGAATGCCCGGTACCAGCTCCTCCAGCAAGCTCCGGTAATCCTCATCGTAAGTACTCATCACACGCATTTTTGCCAGCAAGCGCTTGGCATGCTCGAACTTCACCTGTATCTCCGGAACGGACATATCCGCCAACTGGGAGCTACGCATTTTTTCCACTTCATTCATATTGTTTCTTCTTTTGATTCATACAGAGACTCAGCCCCGAACAAAAATACGGAAATAAACGCAGTATACCAAAAGAGCGGAAAACCTTTCGGCTTTCCGCTCCTGCAATCGTTTATAGAGCAAACAATTTATTTGTACTCCTGCCAGCTCTTAATCTGGATATCTTCCAGCTTCATTTCGCAGAATGCCTCGATAAAGGCACTTGCCAGGCGGGCATTGGTAATCAACGGAATGTTGTGGTCGATGGCACCGCGACGAATCTTGTAGCCATTGGTCAGCTCGCGTTTCGTATGGTTCTTCGGAATGTTGACAATCAGGTCGAAGGCATGGTCGGCAATCATCGTCATCACGTTGTTTTCCGCATCCGGGCGTTCATCCGGCCAGTAAACGGCTTCCGTCGTCACGCCATGGGCGTTGAGGAAAGCGGCTGTACCTGCCGTAGCATAAATCTTATAGCCTTTGGCAAAGAGCATGCGGCTGGCATCCAGCAAATCCACCTTGGACTTCATGGCTCCGGAGGAGAACATCACGCCCTTCTCGGGACGGGGGATTCTGAATCCGGTAGCAATCATGGCATTCAGCAATGCTTCGGAGAAGTCGTCGCCAATACAGCCTACCTCGCCCGTAGACGACATGTCCACACCCAATACCGGGTCTGCCTTGTGCAGACGGGAGAAGGAGAACTGGCTTGCCTTCACACCGATACGGTCGATGTCGAATGCCGACTTGTCCGGTTGTGTATAGGGAGCGTCCAGCATGATGCGGGTAGCAGTCTCGATGAAGTTACGCTTCAGCACCTTGGATACGAACGGGAAGCTGCGCGATGCACGGAGGTTACACTCGATAACCTTCACCTCGTTGTTGCGTGCCAGGAACTGGATATTGAAAGGACCGGAAATATTGAGTTCCTTCGCAATCTGGCGGCTGATTTTCTTGATGCGGCGTGCCGTTGCAAAGTAAATCTTCTGTGCCGGGAATACCAGCGTAGCGTCACCGGAGTGTACACCGGCAAACTCTACGTGCTCGGAGATGGCGTATTCTACCACTTCACCGTTTTGGGCAACAGCGTCGAACTCAATCTCCTTGGTGTTCTGCAAGAACTGGGATACCACCACCGGATATTCCTTAGATACCTCAGCAGCCATCTTCAAGAAGTTTTCCAGTTCTTCTTCATCGTAGCATACGTTCATCGCAGCACCGGAGAGTACGTAAGACGGACGCACCAGTACCGGATAGCCCACCTTCTCTACAAAGCCTTTCACATCTTCCAGGCTGGTGAGTTCCTGCCAAGCCGGTTGGTCGATGCCCAGCTGGTCGAGCATGGCAGAGAACTTGTTACGGTTTTCGGCACGGTCGATGGAGATGGGGGAAGTACCCAACACGGGAACTGACTGGCGGTGAAGCTTCATAGCCAGGTTGTTAGGAATCTGTCCACCTACCGATACAATGACACCACCCGGTTGCTCCAGATCAATCACGTCAAGTACACGTTCAAATGAAAGTTCGTCAAAATACA
>ENA-OPXG01000715-OPXG01000715.1-human-gut-metagenome-genome-assembly--contig:-NODE-715-length-20714-cov-8.891040_pt1 | contig 20714 bp, 18 predicted proteins | sample MGYA00241519_ERZ502030 | MGnify/ENA primary metagenome ERZ502030 (study PRJEB25962, sample SAMEA2041937) | human gut metagenome | biome: human gut; feature: human-associated habitat; material: faeces...
ATGTTGAAAAGCGAATCGGCGATTTTGAGTAAATGAAAATGTGCATATGCTTTGTTCCTGTGGTTGCAATTTCATCCACAAGGCAAAAATAATCGGGACTGAACAGATGCAGAGTATTCTTGGCCGCATTATGGTCAAGCTCGTAATCATCAGGGTTATTTATGGTCAACAGCCACTTCCTCGACTGAAGATTTGTACTTCCCATACAACCTCCCTGCTACTGCTACATTGCTACGATAGGGGTAATACTACCCCTATCGCAGAGTCTCTGCACGGTGTGCTTAAGGCACACCATGCAAAGACTGATTTGGTGCAGTTTAAGCCTTTCCCGCATTGACAGCACGAATATTCTTCGCCGTTGCAGAAACCTTGTAGCCCTCGGGAGTCCAATACGGACGCATCTCAAGTCCATCAAAGATGACCACCGGATAATGCCTGTCATCAGGCTTTTCAAGTTTGCACTCGCCGTCAATCTTGATCGTCAGCTTTTCAAAAGCCTTATCAGGCAAGGCAACGGTGTACTTAAATCCGCTGACTTCACCTGTTCTCTTGCCGTTCTCATAGACATACGCAGGTGCAACATCTACAAGCACAGGATTTTTGCCGATTGTCTTGTTGGCATCAATCGCAATTAAGTTAATGTTCATTCTTAAAATCCTTTCAAATAATAAATTATCATCGATGATGGCTATATTATACATTTCTGATTTTTATCAGTCACTCCGATTTACCGGATTGACAAATGAAAAAACTGTTAATTTTGCAAACGCACAAATTGTAAAAAAACAAGGCACACTGCAAAATACTGCAATGTGCCTTAATAATCATATCTTAATGAAGCTTAAGCATTCGAGCTAATCTATCATTCTCTATCTTATTTTCAATATAACTATTTACTTTTTCAATAGCATATTGAATAGGATCAAGCTCATCCTTGCCCTCATTAAGGTATTCGGGAATCTCTTCTAATATCTCATACGCTGTATTCGATATTACGGTGTCCGTTCTGCATATTCCGGCTTTAGTTAACAATGAATAGATTATATCTACATCAATATATAACGCTAATGCAAACATAAAACGAAACACCTTAAGTCTTCCGAAAGTGATATCGTAATGATTGATCAAACTGTTAATGGTATCATTTGAAAATTCGGTTATCAACTTGATATCCTCCCAGGTGATGCCATTATTTCTCATAATAGTTTTTACAACATTACCAAAGGTTTCACTCCCATTTGTTTTAACATCTTTAGATGTAATATTTTTGCTGTTTTGCATACTACTGCATCAAAACACAATATCCATACGGTAACTAAATTTTTAAATTTATATTGCATAATATAACCTCCTTAAAAAAATTATTTTTTGATGACTTTTTTAAGTCCTGTCATCACGGACTTTTTATAGGCACTAAACATTAGTGCTGATTACTAAATTTTCTCTTTGACCTATAACATGATTTATATTATCGGTCGGTTATAAATGATTTATTTCCATACAGTATTTTTATACCATTTAACCCTCGTATGGAAGGGTTCTCGTGTTAGTTTTGCAAACAAAAAAGAGCACAAATCAAAATTGTACTCTTTCGTCTTTCATAATCGAATATAACATAGCCGATTATGTTTCTATTTAATTTTCATTGATTTCGAGTAAAAAAGGGTACACTACCCTAAGGAACTCAAAAATGACTTAAAATCATCTACTTCAGTGCAATGTTTCAGCACCGTTTCATCTTAATTCAAATTCAAAGTTTTACCTTTGATCTAGCTTTTCGCCAATTTAATCTTTTAATTGATTTTTCTTAACAACTTAGGTAACAAGGAGAATACCTAAATAATATCACATTCATAAAAATATTGCAATAGTTATTTACAATTTTTCACAATATTCCGTATTGCAATTTACAAAATATCGGTTTCATAAACCTATTTTTTGTAAATTGGGGCTTACTTTTATGTCTGTTTACACTTCCATTACATTATCAGTCCAAAGCTCGCACTGTGTCATAACCGTCTGCACAGCATCTTCCATACCTTCGGGCGGATACTTGTGCTTTTTCAGGAGCTTTTTGATAAGCATACGCATTTTTGCTCTTGCAGACTCTCGTTTTTGCCAATCAATCGTCTTGTTTTTGCGGAGAGTATCAGCAAGTTCTTTTGTAATTGCAATTAACTCGTCATTTTCGTAAAAATCTTTAATTGCCTGTGGCTTAGTCAAAGCATCATAGAAGGCAAGCTCATCAGCAGTAAGTCCGAGTTCTTCGCCCTCTTTTTGCGCTGTCGCAATTTGCTTTGCCAGCTTCAGCATTTCTTCAATGACTTCTTCATTGGTCAGCATACCGTTCAAATATGCATTGAGCGAACGCTGCATAATCTCGCTGAACTTCTCAGATTTAACAACATTCGTTCTTCGATATACTGAAACCTGTTCTGCAATAAGTTTTTTAAGCAACTCAACCGCAAGATTCTTCTCTTTCATATTGGCAACTTCTTCAAGGAATTTCGGGTCAAACAAAGAAAATTCTTCCTTAATATCCGAGAAAAGATTGATAACTCCGTCGCTTTTGATACTCTGCTTCAAAAGCTCGTTTATTCTTGCGTTCATTTCCGGCAGAGAAATCTTTTTGTCCACACCGGTATTCGTCAATCTGAGAACCAGTACACGCACAGACTCAAAGAACGCCGCTTCAAATCTGCTGTCCTCATCAACCAAAGAAGAACAGAGAGATAATGCCTGATGAAGCATAAGGGCTTCTTTTACGAAAGAGTCTTTATCATCAACCTTTTCTCTGCCCATAATAAAGTTGACAGCACCGCTGATCGTTTTTGCTCTTTCAAGGTCTGTTCCGTTTTTGAACTTGGAGTAATCGTATCCGTGAAATTTATCTCGGCACACATCTAACTTCTTAAGAAATTCAGGATATGCAACCTTTGCTACATCGGTATCGCCATAGTTCTTTTTATCACGAGAGGTGTAGTCGTTCATTGCCTGCTTCAAGGCGGTGGCAATTCCGACATAGTCAACAACAAGACCGCCTTCTTTATCACGGAACACACGGTTTACACGGGCGATAGCCTGCATAAGATTATGTCCGGACATAGGCTTGTAAACATACATTGTTGCAAGAGACGGCACATCAAAGCCTGTAAGCCACATATCAACAACAATCGCAATTTTAAGCGGACTGTTGTTATCCTTAAATTTCTTTGCAAGCTCGTTTTTGTGGTGCTTGTTTCCGATTATTTCACGCCATTCTTCCGGGTCATTGTTGCCGGAAGTCATAACAACTGCAACCTTTTCCGTCCAAGCAGGACGAAGTTCTAAGATACGCTTGTAAATTTTCATAGCGATAGGGCGAGAATAAGCAACAATCATTGCTTTACCTGTCAGCAGGTTTTCTCTGTTGTTCTCGTAGTGGTCGAGTATATCGTTTACTAGCGAATTGATGGTGTTATCATTGCCGAGGATTGCTTCCATCTGACCGAGTTCACGCTTGCTCTTTTCGATAACTTCTTCATCGGCATTGGCAGACATAATATCATACTCGGTATCAATCATCCGTAGCGTTGCTTCATCGAGATTGAGCTTAATTACACGGCTTTCGTAATAGACAGGGCGGGTTGCTCCGTCCTCAACCGCCTGAGTCATATCGTAAATGTCAATATAGTCACCGAATACCCCACGGGTGCTGCGGTCTTTTGAAGAAATAGGCGTGCCTGTAAAACCGATATATGTAGCGTTAGGTAAGGTGTTGCGGATAACACGAGCCGTACCGATTTTTACCTTACCGGTTTTAGCGTCCACGGTTTCTGTCAGTCCGTATTGTCCACGGTGCGCTTCGTCTGCCATAACAACGATGTTGTGGCGTTCGGATAACGCTTCGTGTGACTCCTCAAACTTTTGCATAGTGGTAAAAATAATACCGTTCGCCTGTCTGCCGTCCAACCAGTCCTTTAATCCCACATCATTTTTACCCGAAGTTTCTGTCAGCTTTCTGCAAGTAGCGTGTACCGGCTCTTGCCTTAAAAAGTCTTTGCACTTTGCAAATTGACCGTAAAGCTGGTCGTCAAGGTCGTTTCTGTCTGTGATAACAACAATCGTCGGGCTGTTCAACGCTTCTTGCAACAAATGAGCATAGAACACCATAGACAGCGACTTTCCGCTGCCTTGGGTATGCCAAAATACGCCGCCCTTACCATCGGTAACTGTAGCATGTTTAGTGGATTCAATTGCCTTTCTAACCGCAAAATACTGGTGATAGCCTGCAAGAATTTTGAATGAATTGATACCCTCGTTAGAAAAGCAGATAAAGTTTTTAATAATATCCAGCAGTCTTTCTTTTTGGAACATACCCTCAAAGAAAGTATCAAACTGTGCATACTGCGTGTTTTCATAGTCGCCGTCCTTTGTTTTCCACTCCATAAAGCGGTCTTCACCGGAGGTGATCGTACCCGCTTTGGAGGTCAACTGGTCGCTCATAACACAGATGGCGTTATATACAAACATTGACGGGATTTCCTGCATATAGTTACGGAGCTGCCTGTACGCTTCGGAAGCGTCGGTTTCCTCACGGGAGGGAGATTTCAGCTCAACTAAAACTACCGGCAAGCCGTTCAAAAAGAGAATTACATCAGGGCGTTTATTGCTGTTTTCAATGAAAGTCCATTGATTTGCTACGATAAAGGAGTTATTGTCGGGATTTTTGTAGTCAACAAGATAGACGATAGAGGAGCGTTCCTCACCGTCAACAAAATACCTAACAGGAATACCGTTTTGCAGATAGTCCATAAAGACAGCATTTTTCTGCACAAGCTCTCCGTTTTCAAAGTTTTTGAGTTTAAACATAGCATCCTGAATAGCATCATCAGGCAGCCCTCTGTTCAAACGATACAGGGAGTCAATCAGAATCTCCTCATATAACGGGCAGTAAAAGTCTCTTTCAATATCGGGACCGTATGCGTACTCGTATCCCAAATTGTTTCTAAATAGCTCGATTACAGAGTTTTCATAATCGGCTTCGGTATATAATCCCGGCATAAATCTCTCTCCTTCATTCTTCTAAATTCATTAGCATATTCTTCGCATTACCCACACTCTTGAAGTATTCTGTTCCTTCTGTATCCTTTGCATATAGATAAATTTTGGCGTCTCCGCTCAATAACGAGAGCGAAGATAGTAAATCAACTTTTCTATACAATTCAGTTTTAATCTCAGCAAGTGCTATCATTCCAATACCAGTTATTTCATCTCTAATTTTAATCATTTTTTGTTTGTTCCATTTGGACTTTTTATCTTTTATACATAAACCCAAATATACAATAGATACATTTCTTGACCCTATGTTCGCAGCATTAACCGTAATTCCCATTATGCTACTAATAACTTCTCCAGTGATAGTATTGTTAGAAAAAGCCACATCGACAGATGAAGTCAATTTTAGCTTTTTCTTATATGGCAATCTTGCAGTTCTTATTGACACAACAATAGCTATTACACTTAACAAAAGTCCTATTGCAGATAAAATCGCAGTAATAAAGCCATTATTTTTATTACACCAATTTACAATTAGTTCCATATAGATTTCCTTTCTATTCTAAACAATAATTTAGAGCAACAAGTTTCTATCCTTTATCAGTCGTGGTTTGAAGATTTCGAAATTACAAATGGTGTCTGTCCTGAAGATTGGAGCTATCAAGAACTTTCATCAATTGCAGATATTGCAAGCGGAAAACGTCCACCTGTAAAGTCAAATGTTTGTAATCAAGAAACGCCCATTTCTATTGTTGGTGCGGCATCAGTTATGGGATTTACTTCTGAAGCAAACCACACAGATAAAATTCTCGTTACCGGTCGAGTTGGAACACACGGCGTTGTTCAAAGGTTTAATACTCCTTGCTGGACTTCTGATAATACACTTGTAATAACAAGTCCTTATTACGAATTTACAAATCAAATTCTGCACAGAATTGATTATTCATCAATGAATCGAGGTTCAACGCAACCACTTATTACACAGGGAGATATGAAAAAGGTAGTTGTGTTAGTTCCTGACGAGAATACACTTGCGAAATTCGAGGAATTTGCAGGTTCATTGATGATTAAATGGGAAGCAAATAACAAAGAGAATGTCAAACTTGCTTCGCTAAGAGATACCCTCTTACCCAAATTGATGTCCGGTGAGCTTGATGTCTCCGAAATAGACCTTTAAGCCGCTAAATTATTGTTTATATTATGAACAGGGAGGCAATTATGAATAAATATGTTGCTTTTTTAGATATTTTAGGATTCAAAAATAAATTAGGTAATATCACCCAGAATGAAGCAAAACAATATATTATGCAGTTTTCGTCGGTAATATATAGTGCTTTTCAAGGCGTTAATAATATTAACGGATATATAGTTAGCGACTCTGTCATTCTGTACACAGATAATACAGAAGGTGTTTCCTTGATTAAACTAATGAAAGTGGTAGAGAAAATATGTAAAACGGAATTTTCTTCAAATGGAATAATTATTAGGGGTGCAATATCAAAAGGTGAATTTGATAATGTACCAGCAATAGCATTAAATAATTTACAAAAACAATTAATTGTTGGTGAAGCTTATGTGGATGCATATTTACTTGAAAGTTCAATAAAAACAATAGGCATTAATTTATCCCAACAAGTATATGAAGATTTAAGTAATTATAATCATGCTATTAATACTATTGAAGAAAAAATAGATAATAATATTCATTATGTTTTTAGATACATAACATTAGATTTTTTGTTAGATGAAAAAAATTTGAAGCGATTTATAAAATTGGCAAATGAATCAGGGTGGTTGCCGCATTACTATAACACTATTTATTTTGCAATGAAATTAGAAAAAAACGATAATAAAATTGAACAAGTTTTTCTAAATATTCAAAAACAAGTGTGTGATGAAAAGCCCAGTGAAAACTGGCGTGATTTGGATTTATATATTAAAAACAGCTTTGCTGATGGAGTTATAGATGAATACAAAACTCGTTTTTTAAAACACATCAGAAAATGTTTAAAATAATAGAATAAAATCTGACAACGGCAGATTTCTATAAAGAACACCGTTGCTTGTCGTTCTCTAAGAATAAAAAGGAGAATTGACTGTGAAACAGGATTTAATCAAAGATGTTATTCAGGGAATGTTACCTTATCTGAATAATGCACAAAATGAAAAACTGCAAGAGGTGTTGAAATACACCCTTGCAAATTATGAGGTAACGGAAAATCAAAGCAAAGCGAAACACTCGGAGCTAAACTTCGTAGAACTGTTCCTATCGGCGAAGCGAATTGAGGGCTGCTCCGAGAAATCTCTTAAATACTACAAGGCGACTATCGAAGCTATGCTTTGTGAACTTCAAAAAGATGTTAAACACATAGTTACAGACGACATCAGAGGATACCTGACGGAATATCAGGAAAAGAAGAAGTCAAGCAAGGTAACGATAGACAATATTCGCCGTATTCTTTCCAGTTTCTTCTCTTGGCTTGAGGACGAGGATTACATACTGAAAAGTCCGGTAAGACGCATACACAGAGTAAAAACCGGCACTAATATCAAGGAGACATACTCCGATGAAGCGTTAGAGCTTATGAGAGATAACTGCACGGAACTTCGAGACTTGGCGATTATTGATATGCTGGCTTCAACGGGTATGCGTGTTGGCGAAATGGTACTGCTTAATCGAAATGATATTGATTTCAACGAAAGAGAATGTATCGTGTTTGGTAAAGGCAGTAAGGAACGAGTAGTCTATTTTGACGCTCGCACAAAGATACATTTGCAGAACTATTTGGAGAGCAGGACGGACAATAATCCGGCATTATTTGTGTCGTTGAAATCACCGCACGAAAGGCTGAAAATCGGCGGTGTTGAGGTTCGCCTGAGAGAATTTGGAAAGCAATTAGGTATTAACAAGGTACACCCGCATAAATTCAGGCGTACACTTGCAACCGTGGCAATAGATAAAGGAATGCCAATTGAGCAGCTTCAACAACTCTTGGGGCATAGAAAGATAGATACGACCTTGCAGTATGCAATGGTAAAGCAGAGCAATGTTAAGATTGCTCATCGAAAATATATCGGATAGAGAGGAAAACGAATATGGCTGAATGGCAGACAGTTCGACTTGGAGAAATAGTTAAGACTAATCAAAGCACATATTCTCCAAAAGAAAATTGGCAGTTTGTAAATTACTTGGATACCGGAAATATCACAATGAATAAAATTGATGAAATTCAGTATATTAACACGGCTAAAGATAAACTGCCAAGCAGAGCAAGAAGAAAGGTTAAAACAAATAGCATTATCTACTCGACTGTAAGACCAAACCAATTACACTATGGAGTTATCAAGGAACAGCCTGATAACTTCTTAGTATCGACAGGTTTTACAGTAATTGATGTTAATTACGACAAGGCTGTGCCTGATTTCATTTATTATGCTTTGACCAAAGAAGAGGTCACAGAACAACTTCAAGCTATTGCTGAACAAAGTGTATCAGCGTATCCTTCTCTAAAACCTTCGGATATAGAAAATTTGGAGTTTATGCTTCCTGATAAAAAAACGCAGGAAAGAATTGTTGCTATACTAAGGTCGATAGATGAAAAAATTAAAGAGAATAATGCGATAAACAATAATTTAGCGGCTTAAAGGTCTATTCCGGAGACATCAAGTTCGCCGGACATAAGCTTAGGCAAAAGAATATCGCGTAATTCGTTTAATGATTCATTTTCCAAAATATTCGACTCCATTTGTAAAAAAATTGGATCAAGGATAGATGCTATTTCTTCCATTTTTTCAGAAGAAGGAACTTTTATTTCTATACTATTTATTTCGCCTGTATTGACATATTTTTGGACACTTCCAAGAGCTTTTCTTTTGAGAAAATTACTTGTTTCTGTTGAATTTAGACAAGCATATAGATAGTTCGTATTTATTCCTTCCTTTGCACGAATACGATACATTCGTTGATTAAGAAGATAATACCCATCTTTGTATATTTTGCCGACCTTTCCTAGTAATTCCATAGTGCTTTTACGGTCGGTCATAACCATTACAATATCGTTTTTATAAACACGATATTTCTCAAGTTTAGGCTCTTTGTATCTATCCAATGAAATATACTTATCAGCAGCAGTACGAACGAAATTTCCAGAAGTATTTACGTTCCCCAAATCTATTACAAAAGCACCATTTGGGTCGTATCCTTCTTTGTAAAATGCCCTACCATTTTGACAATCCGCTACTTCTAAAAGAGAATATATTTTATATTGGGTTAATTTTGATAACAAATTGTCAACTATAGAGATATATTGCTGCTCTAAATTATTGTTTATCGCATTATTAAGTGCAATTTTATCATCTAATGATTTTAAAACACCTGCAATTTTGACTTGATCAGAGAGTTTCGGAAAATCAATGTCTAAATTTGCTATGACGTCTGTCTGTACTCTTTGTCGCCCTGACGAACCAACCATTGATTTAATAGCAGGATCTCTAACAAGAGAACTGCATATTAGATAATAGACAAAGTCAGGTGTGGTTAAATTCTTTTTAGCTCTAAATACAATATACTCTGTAGAACCAAATCCAACTTCATTACTATCAAGAATGTTTACCATAGCTGTTTTTCCATTTTCCAAGCAAGGAGTAATCCTAGCCATAATGGTGTCACCGTTACGAAATTTCGAGCCACCGTTAAACTCGGATGTTTCATATTCCGGTATATCTCGACAAAATGGTTGCAATTTATCCATTGGTATTTTTTTAGCCAAACAGCCCCTAATAATTGTTTCTTTTGGATTTATATCTATGTATTCAAATAAAAAAGACATTTAGTCAGCCTCCGTTTCATCTATTATTTCACAAGATGCATTTAACAATTCTTTAGCATTTAAATTATACTCAATATCAAAGGAGTATTGAATACCGTTTATCAGAGCTTTAAAACTAACTTCAGCATTGTCTTCATTCGATTTACAAGATTTTATTGATAAGCTATCCATATGAGTATTTTTATCAAATTCACACTCTGAAAGAATTCGCTGAATTAAATAATCATCTGTATGTAAGAGCGTTTCGACCATGTCAGCCATTGTTATGTTGAACTCTTGTGACAGGATATTTCGAACCTCTTTGACATTATTGCACATTTTTAAGTTACTGGCATATTCGCCATTAAATAACTCTGAAAAATCATTGTCATTTGAAATTAAAATTCCAAGCTGCTCGTTCGTATGTGTAAGGATCGTATGAAATATTAGTGCATCTTTAAATCCTGCATCACTATATTCTTTACTACCTGCTTTGGCAACTCTAAAAGGTCGAATGGAATGGATTGCCTGATCAATAATCATTTTCATCGAATTTTCATCTTTGGGACAAGGAATAATTTTTGAGTTTACTCTTGGATTATCGAGAAAATCTTGAGCAATTTCGCTGACATAATTTTTATAATCGGAATCATCTACACAATCCTTAAACTCGCAATATATTTCTGCTAAGTTACCAAAAGATTTACGAAATGCATTGATTTTTGATTCCATAGAGCTTTTTTCAGATTTAAAATGTTTTATCAAATGCTCCTGTAATTCTAACCAAACCACATCGGGAATACATAATTCAACTTTATCTGTTAATCCCATATTAAAAATCATATCTTCAATTTCATAATAAGATGGATTCACAGTGAATTGAGAAAGATAGAGGGATTTTCCTGAGTGCCTACATTCTAGAAAATTAGTGTCAAAATATAAATAAGCTTTTTCATATTTACTCATATTCATTTCCTTCATTTCTTATTGTAAAACCAATCGCCCCCAGTTTCTTGCGGATTTCGTCCTCTAACTCGTGAGACTTTGCGAACATATCGGAAAGTTCGGATGTCAAGCGTGTCATTTTTTTTTCAAACGGTTCGCCGTCGTCCTCGACTTCCTCAATGCCGACATATCTTCCCGGTGTCAAGATGAAGTCCTGCTTTTCGATTTCCTGAAGGTCGGCAACCGCACAGAAACCTTTTATATCTTCAAGTGTACCTTCTTGGAAAGCGGTAAATGTATCTGCCAACTTCTGAATATCGTCATCGGTAAAATCTCTGTGCTTGCGGTCAACCATATAACCCATCTTGCGGGCGTCAATAAACAGGGTTTTGCCCTTTTGCTTTTTGTTCTTGGTAATAAACCAAAGCGTAACAGGAATTGTAACGCTGTAAAAGAGCTGAGTCGGCAGAGCGACGATACCTTCCACAAGGTCAGCCTGAATAATGTTCTTTCTAATTTCTCCCTCGCCGCTGGACTGAGAGGATAAAGCACCGTTAGCAAGTACAAGACCGATTTTTCCATTCGGTGCAAGGTGGTGTATCATATGCTGAATCCACGCATAGTTGGCATTGCCGGCAGGCGGCGTTCCGTATTTCCAACGAACATCTTCTTTGAGCTTTTCCTGTCCCCAGTTGGAAAGGTTGAAAGGCGGATTTGCCATAATGAAATCTGCTTTCAATGTCTTGTGTAGGTCATTGAAAAATGTATCTGCCTGATACGGACCGAAATCGGCGTCAATGCCACGAATAGCCATATTCATTTTAGCCATTTTCCAAGTGTCAGCGTTTGACTCTTGTCCGTAAACAGCGATTTCTCCACGCTTGCCGCTGTGTGCCTGAATGAACTTTGCACTCTGTACGAACATACCGCCCGAACCACAGCAAGGGTCATATACACGACAATTCTTAAACGGCTTTAAGATAGCAACAATTGTTTTAACAATACTTGCAGGAGTATAGAACTCGCCACCCTTAACACCTTCGTATGCGGCGAACTGCTGAATACAATACTCATAAGTTCTGCCAAGCAGGTCTTTGCTTTCCTCGGTGTCGCCCATATCCATATTAGTGAACAGGTCAACAACATCGCCCAAAACACGCTTGTCCAAATCAGGACTTGCGTAGTTCTTAGGCAATACATTTTTAAGAGTTGTATTTTCTTTTTCGATGGCTCTCATTGCATCATCAATAACTGTTCCTATTTCAGGTGTGTGAGCAGCAGAAGCAATTTTGCTCCAACGGGCATCTTCGGGAACAAAGAAAATATTATCCTCCGTATAGGCATCCTTATCATCTTCAAAGCCATCACCCTCAGCGACAAGCTGCTGATATCGCTTTTCAAAAGCAGTAGAAATGTAACGCAAGAAGATTAAGCCAACGATTACCTTTCTGTATTCTGCCGCAGGTATATGTCCCCAAAGGGTGCAAGCTGCATCCCATATTTGTTTTTCAAAGCCAATATTGGCGTTACTTTTTTGAGCCATTTCTATTTTCCTTTCCTCTCAATGATTTGTATTCGATTATTATTTATGTATAAAGTTACAATTATAAGTTTAATTATATCACATCACTATGTCGAATTCAATAAAGTTATTTATAATACCTGCTTTTTTAATCACTTTTTTGTGTATTTTGTTATACGAAATCTATAAAATATTAGCACTTGAATAAACAAAAAGCTGAGGAGCAAATATCCTCAGCCTTTATACTTATCTTTAAATTTCAATTTCACTGCCATCTTCAAAACGAATTGAATATCTGTCTGCATACCATCCTACATTATCATTTTCAAATTCAAGCTTTAAGTCATCTGCAACCGAGAGCGGATTTATATTATCGTCAATATATTTTGGTTTGCCGTAACGAATTCCATCCAAACATTCAAGACCTTTATCATCATGTAATTCATGTTTAGCAACACTATGAACATTCTGTCTAGCAACGAGATAAATCTTTTTCATAATATAACCTCCGATATATAATTTACTAATTTTTGACAAGTTGCTTTCAGGGCTATTTTTTCAAAAGCTAACTTAATCAAAGGGAATCTGCAAAAATGCAATCGATTTCTCTGACATTTTTACCTATCAATAATATTATACTAAACATTTCATTCATTAGTCCAACCCTTAAACAAAAAAATATTGATTTTTTAGCATGCTCAAAGGTTTATGCATTGGCAGTTTTTGGATATTGCAGTAATGTTATACAGTTCGTTTTTGAAATTTGCGAGTAAAAAATCTTTGTGCTACGGTGTAATAAAATTCAAAAATATATTATCTTGTTTCCTTGAAAATCGGCAGGCAAACTAAAATGACAGTAAGTTTGACAGTAAGTTTGACTGCATTTTATCTTGTTTTAACTTAATTCAAAATTAATCAACTGAATTTTTGAAATCTTGAAAACCCAGTATTTAAGCCGTTTTTAAGGCATTTTAAGTAATTTTGACAAAAAATAAAAGGTGGTTAAAAAACCACCTTTACTGGTGCACTTGCCAAATATGCAGGTCTTGCCTGGAAACAACACCGGTCCGGTGGCTTTGAGACCGAAGTTACAAGGCTCATTCCATCCGGCAATTGATTTTCAAAGTATTATCTGTGTGAAGCTGCATTTTCTCTTGTAAGATGCGACAAGGAATACAGCGACTTCTACCACCTCAAATACAAAGAGGTAAACAGATGCCAACACAAACGTGCTCTCGCTTTAACTGCCCATAAATTTGTGCGTTTAGTCTTTCGTCTGCTGAAAGACAACCGCTTATACTGTCCGGCAAAGTAGATTCGGTCTGCTTGCCGACGAGCTACGCCCTGCTCATTTTTTAAAAATTTGGTCGACAGGGTTTAGGTGGGTGTTTTTTGCATTTATGAGATATATGCAAAAATATATGCCTTTTTAATCTTTTATCTTTTGACATATCACCGCTGGACTGACATTTTGATATTTTGATAATATTTTATTTTTGCCCGATGTTCCCATATGTCAACTATATTATACCAAAAACCACTGTCCCATTATCTACCCTGTGGTTGATGAATTTTGTTTTTTGTAGCTAAATTAAAATAACAAGACGGTTTCATTGAACATTTCCGCCTTTTTGGGCTATAATTTTCAATGAAAGTATTTATGGCAAACAGCGTTATATAAATTATTCTGTATTTCAAAATCGTTTGTTTTTACGTCTAAAACCGTGATTTCCGTTTTTATCCTTGAATAATTGCATTTATAGTGGTATAATACACATATAAAAACATATATTGCGTAATTAGTAGGAGTAATTCACATGAAAATTTTAAAAATAGCAGCCAAAGATCTTCCTTTATTTAACGGAATATGCGAAATTGACTTTTTACCTCAACAACGAGTTAATAGTGAAAATGCAGAAAACATGAGCGAACTATTTTCTACACCATCTAACACTTTTTATAAAAATAATGTTATTTCATTTACCGGAATCAATGCTTCCGGTAAAACTTCTGTGCTAAAATTAATAACTTTTGTTTTTGGCATGTTAAACAATACCCCGATAAACAGTATTACTTGTTCTGAAGTTTTAGATGGTATAGCCGATAATAATACAGTTTCTTTCGAAACTTTCTTTTTCTCTGAAACTCAAAACAACAAATCGATAAATCTTCTAAATACTGTTATTGCCAAGGAAGATAATAAGTTAAAAATTGTTTCCGAAACACTGAAATCAAAGGATGTATCCAAAATTAGGACAAAAAAAGCCTTATATGATTTCTCAGATATAGAAACTAATTTTACTCGCGATGTTAATTCTGAATTTCTTTTAGATGATGTTAGTATTATGGTCGCCTTCAATAAAAGAAACAAAGAATCTATTAATTATACAGATATGCTCCGTTATACTAACATTAATGAATTAGATATATCTGAAGACTGTCCTGTTGAATTAATTTCTTTTTTTGATCCGAGCATAGAATATTTAAAAATAAATAAAGAAAAAAATAAATCAAATATTCATTTAAAGTTTAAGTCAAAAAACGAGATGATTTTGAATCAATTTTCTGAATTAAATCGTTATCTCTCTTCCGGTACGATAAAGGGCATCAATACATTTTTATACGCTATTCGCATATTCAATAACGGAGGATATCTAATAATAGACGAGTTAGAAAACCACTTTAACAGAGAAATCATATCAACTTTAATTCATTTTTATATGGATAAAAAAGTTAACAAAAAAGGTGCTACTCTTATTTTTTCAACCCACTATTCTGAATTGCTTGATGAATTTGAGCGCAACGACAATATATATATTGTCAGAAATCGTCAAGGAATAACTATAGAAAACTTATCGAAAATTTTAAAAAGAAATGATATAAAAAAGAGTGAAGCATATCAAAGCGGTCTTTTGGGAGGTACACTTCCCATGTACGATGCATATATGGATTTGAAAAATGCTATTATCAGCGATAGCATTTAGGAGGAAACGATGGAATTTTCTAAATATAATTTTCTAAATATATAGCATGTATATGTGAAGGCACTGCAGAACAAGTTATTATCAACATTTTGCTGGATAACAATAAACTTATTTTTGACAGAAAAGATTTACTCGAAGAAGATGTACTTAGAAGTCGTAGTGGTCAAAAATTTGAACAGCAATATCTGAGAAAAGGTTTTGATGACAAAATAACGGTATTAAGAATCCTGGATTCACGAAACGAAAACTTCAAAATCAGCAGAGCCTACCAACATAAGATTGATGTAATAAATATAATTACTGCGCCTGAAATTGAAATGTTAATTATCTGTAACGAAAACAAATATGAGGATTACAAAAAATCTAAAAAGAAACCAAGTAGCTATTGTAAAGAAGATTTATCTTATAAAAATGTGAAAAGTAAAACTTTTATAACGGAATATTTTGAAGATGTTGACTCTTTAATTAATGCAATTAAAGAATATAAACGAGTATCAAATATTCCTAATCATGAATCCTCCCTTTTTGATTTATTAAAAAAAGAATAAACAGAAAAAATAAAGCTGAGGATATGAAAATTGTCCTCAGCTTTTGGTTGTTTTAGGGGTTATTTTTCGATGATTTTTGGGGTTGATTTTGAATATTATGCATTGGCAGTTTTTTGACTGATGAAATCTTGTAAGGGTTTTCTAAAAATTTTTCTAAAAAACTTTCTGAATTTTAGAAAATAAAGAACAATATATTAAATATTGTTTAATGCTGCAAAATCCTGAGATTGCTGGTAGTTACTGCATTTTTTGGACTTTGTGGCATTATGTGATACAAGATAATACCACTTCTGAGCCGCTCATAACCACTCTCCTTTTGTTAAATACTGACTTCTCTCTGCACCTACTGATATGAACTGTATTTCATGCTGCAGAAGATCCTCTAACGTCTCTACATACGTTTTGGCTGCATCCGGCAGTTCATCATAGGTTACGCAACCGCTGATGTCTGTCTGCCAGCCGGGAAGCATTCTCACAATTGGTACATATTCTTCTAGATCCTCTATCGGATCAAAATCCGTCACTTCCTGATTTCCCTTTTTGTAACCTACAATCACAGGGATTTCTTTCATCATACTGAGCACATCAAGCTTAGTTAATGCAATCTTGTCCGCGTTCTGACACTTTAATCCATACCGGCTTGCAACTGCATCAAACGGTCCTACACGGCGCGGACGTCCTGTGGCAGCACCATATTCTCCGCCAAACTTGCGCAAAAGTTCCATCCAGGATTCTGGCATGGCTTTTTCTGCTGTAAATGGCCCTGCACCTACACAGGTTGAATAAGCTTTCAGTACACCAACGACATGGTCCAGTTGCTTTCCCGGTATCCCCGCCCCTATCGGACCGTAGGCAGAAATCGTTGAAGAACTTGACGTATATGGAAAAATGCCATAATCAATATCCCGCATAGCTCCAAGCTGTGCCTCTAAAACAACACGTTTTCCTTCCTTTAATGCTTCCTCGAGATAAGCACCTGTGTCTACTATATATGGCCATAACTCTGCTGCCTGAGCTTCACACCAGGAAAGCAGTGCCGGATAGGACATCGGTTCCTGATAATAGCATCCTGCAAGCTCCAGATTCTTTGCCTCGAGCATCATTTTCAAACGATTCTGTACGGATTCCTCTTTTAGATGAAGCAGATCCCCAAGACGCAGTGTCTTCTTTCTGTATTTGTCACTGTATGCATAGGCAATGCCTCTTTTTGTGGAACCAAACGCTGCTCCTGTTTTTGCAAGACGTGTTTCTTCGAGTTCATCCTGAATTTTGTGCCAAGGCATAGAGATTGTTGCCCGTTTGGAAAGTTTTAAGTTGTTTGGTGTGACCACAACACCTTTTTCCCTGATCTGTGCAATTTCGTTTGTCAGATGTTTCAGGTCTACCACCATACCATCGCCGAGTACGCATATTACATTCTCATGCAGAATACCGGATGGCAGCAGATTTAAGACAAATTTCTGCTGTTTGGCAACCACTGTATGACCAGCGTTATTGCCGCCCTGATAGCGGACAACAACATCTGCATTCTCCGCAAGCAGATCGATCACACGACCTTTTCCTTCGTCTCCCCAGTTAATTCCTGTTACAGCTGTAAGCATATTTTATTCTCCTTCTATTGACACTGTCTTTGAACATAAACCCATGCATAATCTGTTATGAGCAATGCCGGAATGTCCGGTCGGTAAGTATTCTCGCAAAAATAAGTCCAAGCGGTAACGATACAATAATCATGATCGCTGCTGCAAGCCACAAAACTGCCTCTGTTAGTGACATAATTCCAAAATTATAAATCGCACGATACAAATATAATCCTGGCACCATAATTACAATGGATGGCACTGTCAGTGAAATTCTCGGATATCCATGATTTCTCTTTATGATGGATGCAAGCAGACCTGCAGTCAGTGCTCCTATGAAAGCTGCTGCCGCAGATGGCATCCCTGCATAATCGACCAGTTCCAGCCGCAATGTATTTGCAACGGCACCGATACATGCCGCCGTTGCTGCTATATAGACTGAACTGTTAAACATAATCGAGAATCCAAATACTCCGCAAAAACTTGCGATCAGACGTAAAACCAGATGCATCATACTTCCTAGATGTAAAGCTACAAAATCCTGTGGCTGAAGCTTTAACAAAAGTGCCATGATCCATGCAAACACCGTTGCACCCAGAACAATAATAATGGAATAGGTAAGCCGCTCCAGACCAGATCGCAAATCCAGCTTTGCCAAGTCAATTCCACTTGTGATAAACGGAAATCCCGGAATAATAAACAACATGGAACAGATATATCCGGCCTCATGCACTGCGGAAACGTGTAACAACAGCTCTGCCATATGCAGACAGACAGCATACGTCAGACATGCAGCTGAAATAGATACCGCAATGTTTAAAAACAATGTGTAATGATGTTTGATCAGCTTCATCCGGATAAGGTTACCAACACCAGCGGCAATAAATGCAAATATCATCTCCACCGGGCCACCTCCCAGCAGAAATGTAAATCCACAACATGCAAGTGCCGCTGCCAATCCGAGTTTTACCGGAGAATAGAGTTCATGGATCTGCTCGATTTCATCCAGCCGCTTATGGATTTCTTCTCCGGTCAAATGCGCTTCCTGAGATGGAAAACTATTTACAAACTGTTCCATCCGATAAAGCTTGGAAGTATTTACTCCGGTATTTGCAATACTAAGAGACTGTGAAACACACTCTTTTCCATCAAAACAATTAAACTCTATGGACATCAGTCCCACATCCACTGTACAGGTTACTCCAAGTTCCTTGGAAAGCCTGTTCATAGAAGTCCGCACACGCCATGCTCCGGTTCCACAGGAAAGCATAATCAGACCAACCCGGCCGACAACCGATGCCTTTTCAATCAGTCCTGCCTGCTGAATCAGCACTTCACCGTCATTCTCTGTATAATCGTGCCACGGAATCTCCATATGATTTTTTTCCATGATTTCTATATAATCATTTTTCGCCATAAATGATCTCCTCCGCTTTTGCAACATGACGTTCGAGATTTTTCAGGAAGATAGAATTCGGAAGGAAAATTCCAATTTCATCATATCGGTTGTTATTCTCCACCAGCGAATCCTGTCCATAAAATACGTAAGCCATTGGAAGATTCTTTTCCAGCTCAATCATAAGATCCCACACGGCAGAATATACTTCTGCCTCTGTCTCCTTCTCCTTTACGGTATCCGGCAGTTCACGAATGAGCAGCACACCCATATTTTTTTCAAGAATCTTTTGTTTCACATCCATGTAATCCGACTGATATTCATGGCTGTAACGGTATGCCTGTGCAAAATATATATTTTTCTGATTGCCGAGATCTTTGTATACCTCATGAAAATGCCGGTATTCTTTTTCATGAGCTGTGCCTTTGTATGCAGGAAGTAATTGCCCATTTTCATCCGTCATAATGACCGGATTTTGCTTTCCGTCTGCATCAAAACGATAGGGAATCAGAAATGAATTTCTCAACAGGTCAAACAATGTATTCTGACATATGCCCATAAGGAAGGCCGACAGGTCCCGGTTCGTATACGCATTGAACAAAGTCAGTGAAAATTCTGCCGGAGAAATTCCGGCATCCGAATCATCATTGCAAAATAAACAGTTACAAAATGTTTCCTGTAACTTTTCACATGCCCAATGATCATTTAATATTTTCTGAAACAAAACCTCTGCCTTTTCCTCTCGTGGAAAAATCGTCTGTTCCTTCATGCTTCATACGCTTCCTTTCTTGCTTTTTTCATCTTCTTTGATTATACTCTTGCATTATGGATAAGTAAAAACTATAATTGATATGTTATAAATAACATTTTGATATGTCAGAGGGGGTTCTATCGATGAATGTAAATTTTGAATACTATCGAATTTTTTATTATGTTGCAAAATACCACAACTTTACCAAAGCCGCACATACACTCGGCAGCAGTCAGCCAAATGTGACAAGGGCCATGAACTGTCTGGAGCAGCAGATTAATACAACTTTGTTTGTACGTACCAACCGGGGCATTCAGCTTACCCCGGAAGGGGAAAAACTTTATACCCATATTTCCGCTGCAATGTCACAGATTTTTGCCGCAGAAGAGGAGCTATCGGATAGTACGGGGCTGTCACATGGAAGCATTGCGATCGGTGTCAGCGAGACCGCATTAAATATTTTTCTTTTTAATAAACTTAAAGCATTTCATATGACCTATCCCGGCATCCGCCTGAAACTGTACAATTACTCCACCCCACAGGCCATTGATGCCGTAAAAAGTGGAAAAATCGACTTTGCTATTGTTTCAACTCCAGCTTCCGTGGAATCACCACTCAGACAGATTATGCTGCAGCCTTTTCAGGAAATCCTTGTCGGTGGTACAACTTTTACCGCACTCGGCTGCCAGGAATTATCTCTCGCAGAATTAAAAAACTATCCGCTGATTTCGCTTGGACGTGAAACAACGACGTTTCAGTTTTATCATGCACTCTTTCTCTCTCACGGACTCGAACTTGCCCCTGATATCGAAACCGCCACGACCGATCAGATTCTCCCTCTTGTCAAATGTGAGCTGGGCCTGGCTTTTCTTCCAGAAGCAATGGCACATGATTCTATTCAAAAAAGAGAAATTGTCCAGATATCACTAAAAGAAAACATTCCGGAAAGAAATATATGCATGCTATACGATTGCCAACATCCGCTGAACTCAGCCGCCCGACAATTCCGGAAAATGATTCTGGAAAATCATTTGTCATAGTTTATAGCTATGAACAAGCAATGTTTTTAAGTATTATACAATCTCCTCAATTGTAATCCAAGATTCCATACCCGCTATCTTGGATAAGTGTAAAAGTTAATAG
>ENA-OPXG01000744-OPXG01000744.1-human-gut-metagenome-genome-assembly--contig:-NODE-744-length-20166-cov-2.703645_pt1 | contig 20166 bp, 19 predicted proteins | sample MGYA00241519_ERZ502030 | MGnify/ENA primary metagenome ERZ502030 (study PRJEB25962, sample SAMEA2041937) | human gut metagenome | biome: human gut; feature: human-associated habitat; material: faeces...
TTGGCAGGTCAACGGCCGCAGCAATGTGGACTTTGAAAGCAGGCTACTTATGGACTGCTGGTATGTGAAGAACAGGACGCTGTGGATGGATATTAAGCTGCTGTGGCAGACGGTGGGCGTGGTGTTGATGAGAAAGGGCGCGAAGTGATGGGGAAAGAAATGCCTGATAAAGAGATAAAGATTTGTTTAGTTGGTTCGTCTGGCGGACATTTAACTCATTTATATATGCTAAAACCTTTTTGGAAGGATAAAGATCGATTTTGGGTGACCTTTGATAAAGAGGATGCACGGTCACTTCTTGAAGGGGAGAAGATGTATCCCTGCTATTATCCGAGTAACCGGAGCATTAAAGCTCTAGTGATCAATACCGTGAAAGCATTAAAGATTATCCCAAAAGAAAGACCAGATCTCATTATAACATCCGGGGCTGCTCCGGCGATTCCCTTCTTTTACATAGGAAAACTATTTGGTGCAAAGACAATTTATATTGAGGTTTTCGATCGGATTGACGCTCCTACAATAGCTGGAAAGCTGTGCTATCCAGTAACAGATAAATTTATTGTGGAGTGGGAAGAGATGAAGAAAGTATATCCCAAAGCAATTAATCTAGGCAGTATTTTTTGATATTTTGAGGTGGCGAGGGAATGATTTTTGTTACGGTAGGCACTCACGAACAGCCATTTAACCGTCTGGTGGAGTGTATTGATAAGTTGAAAAAAGACGGAGATATTCGAGAAGAGGTCATCATCCAGACGGGATTTAGTACATACGAGCCACAGCATTGCAAGTGGCAGAAATTATTTCCTTATCAGGAGATGCTAAAGTTGGTGGAAGAGGCACGGATTGTTATCACACATGGTGGCCCTTCCAGCTTTATTATGCCGCTGCAGATTGGCAAGACTCCAATTGTTGTGCCGCGCAGACATGAATTTAATGAACATGTAAATGACCATCAGGTCGCTTTTTCCAAGGCTGTGGCTGAGAGAATGGGAACTATTATTGTGGTAGAAGATATGAATCAGCTTGGTAAGACGATTGCTGGCTATGAGAAAATTATCAGCGGGATGGAAAGTGGATTGAAAACAAACAACAGCAAGTTTAATGAGGAACTAGAGAAGATTGTGAATGAAATGTTTGAGGAAAAGAGAAAATGAAAAAAGTAGGAATTATGTCAATGCAGCGCATTGCAAATTATGGCTCATTTCTACAGGCATATGCATTGAAGCAACTCATTCAGGAATTAGGTTATGAAGTGGAATTTGTAGATTATCATGTTGGCGTGCCAGTGGTAAAAGATGAGGCTGATAATGGAAACAAATTTGTACGCAAGATTGAAAAGGGTTTTGAAGTATTTCGATATACTGCTCCATTCTCACATAAACTGGCGTTTATAAAGTACAAGCAGTCTTTTGGGAAAAAATATATGCCGCTGCTTGGCGTGGCAAACGAAATGAATTATAACCCACAGTTGGACTGTCTGGTGATCGGCAGCGATGAGGTGTTTAACTGCATTCAGAAAAATTCCAATGTAGGTTATTCTATTGAATTATTTGGAAAAGATAATCACGCAAAAAAGCTAATTACATATGCAGCTTCTTTTGGCAATACAACATTGGAAAAGCTGAAAAAATACAAAAAGACTGATGAGATTGGAATGCTGCTAAAGAGATTTGATGCACTTTCTGTAAGGGATGCAAATTCGGGAGCAATTATAGAACAGCTTACAGGGAAAGAACCTATATATAATTTGGATCCGGTATTGATTTATGATTATATGAATTGTTGCGATAAAATTCCACAGATGGAAACGAACGAAAAATATATGATTTTGTATGCATATGCAGGACGTATTTCAAATAGTGAAGCGGATTGGATTGCTGCATATGCAAAGAAAAAGAGGCTGAAAGTCTATGCCATTGGAGGAATACAGAAATGTGCGGATCGTTTTATAGATTGTTCTCCGTTTGAGGTGTTGGCTTACTTTAAAAATGCGGAAGAAGTCATTACGGATACCTTTCATGGGACTATTTTCTCTGTTATTACACATCGTCCATTTACAACACTTATTCGTAAGAGTGTGGGTAATAGTTACGGCAATGAAGAAAAACTGAGCGATTTGTTGGATCGCTTGGGGCTAGGGGGGCGGATGACAACAAACATTGAAGGCGTGGAGAGCATCAATGCGCAGCCTATTGACTATGTACAAGTGGATGATTTTTTACAGAGTCAGAGAGTTATGGCTAAGGAGTATCTGAAAAGAAATTTAGAGGACTAAAATGGAGAATATATCAAGGATTCAAGAGCGATGTGTAGGATGTAGAAGCTGTGAGCAGAGCTGTCCTAAACATTGTATTTCAATTGTGGAAAATGAAGAAGGCTTTTGGTACCCAGTGGTTGATAAGCAGAGTTGTGTTGGTTGTAAGATGTGCCTAAAGGCTTGTCCGGTGGAAAATACGAAGTTACATCGTAGTATACCGCAATATGTATGGGCATGGCGTAATAAGAACGAAGCGGATATTATGCGTTCTGCGTCTGGCGGCGCAGCGGATAGTGCGGCAAAAGCTGTGTTGCAAATCGGCGGTGTGGTATATGGTGCTGCCTATGATGAGCGGCTTGTGGTAAGCCATATTGAAGTAACAGATACCGCCGGAAGAGAAAAATTCCAATCCTCTAAATATGTTCAATCGGATTTAAAAAACTGTTATTCTCAGGCAAAGAAGCGGTTATCAGAGGGAAGAATAGTGCTTTTTACAGGAACTCCTTGTCAGATAGCAGGTTTATATGCGTTCCTAGGAGGGGATAGAGCAAACTTGTATACAGTTGATTTGATTTGTCACGGAGTACCTTCTCCGAAGTTTTTTAAGAAATATTTGGAATATCAAAATAAGCAGATGGCAGAACGAATAATTTACTTCAACTTTCGTTCCAAAGATAAGCGAGGTTGGGGAACACAATATTTGTTAAAGACAAAGACAAAGACAAAGACAAAGACAAAGACACTCTCTCTTGATCGCTATGGTAAGCACTTTATGGATGGTGACTGTTATAGGGAAAGCTGTTATCAATGTGCCTATGCAAACATAGAAAGGGTTGGGGATCTTACAGTAGGAGATTTTTGGGGCATTGCAAAAAGCCACCCTGATTTTTATTCACCCAAAGGTGTTTCCAGCGTTTTTGTGAATACGGATAAAGGGCAGGAACTTTTCGAAAAGATGAAGTTATTTGCAGACATAGAGAAGGCTACATTGGAAGAAGCAATGGTAAAACAGCATAATCTTATACAACCAAGTGATAGACCGGAGAATAGAAAGACTTTTTATAAAAATATTGATGAGCCAGAATTTATAGGAGCTTTGAAAGTTGGATTATCATTGAAAGAAAGAGTTAAGGTTGTACTTCCTGTAGAAATTATTAGGTATATCAAACAAAAACTATTAAAGTAAATCAAATTAAGGTTATTATTAAAACATGGAATAATCACGCATTATTTCAACTTAATATATATTGCAATTTTAAAAATATATTAGAAGTAAAACCAGATTATTTTTGCTGTTATACAAAAATATTAATTATTTATAAAATATTATGATATGGGTGATGGAATCTAAATACAATAAAATGAGATATTATGAGAATATGTATTGAGTTGGATACCATAGCAAGTAAAGCTAAAACATTAAATATATTAATAAATTATAATAAAATTATGATTGAGAGAAAGATAATGAAAGATAAGAAAATAAAAGTAGCAATGGTTACAAATCATTTGGGAATAACTGGCATAGGAACAGTAATGATGAATTATTGTAAAGCTTTAGATAAAAATAAATTTGATTTAACAATTATTGCAGGGAATCCGATTGCAAATGTTTATAGATCTGAATGTGATGAATTTGGCGTTAAACTAATTGCTCTACCTTCTCGTCATCAGGAAAGTATAAAACATTACATAGGTTTATGGATGGAATTGAAAAAAGGAAACTTTGATATTGTACACGTACATGGCAGTAGTTCCATGATGGCTATTGAATTGACTATAGCTAAAATAGCAGGTGTAAAAGAAAGGATAGCTCACAGCCATAGTTCTCAGTGCTTTAATATGACATTACAGCATTTATTGAATCCATATTTTAAAAAGATTTATACTAAGGCAATAGCATGTAGCGAAGTTGCAGGTGCCTGGTTATTTGGGAAAGGTAATTATACTATATTACCAAATGGGTTTGATACTTCAAAATTTAAGTTTTGTCTGCGAGATAGAAAAAGAATACGTTTAGAACTTGGAGTAGACAATAAATTTGTGATTGGACATGTGGGTAGATTTAATGAGATAAAGAATCAGGCATATATTCTAGCAATTTTTGAGAATATAGCGCGAAAACATGATGATATTTATCTTATATTAGTTGGCGCAGGACCAGATTTTTATAAGATTAAAAATTTAGCTCAAAAGCATTTATTTGCTAATCGAATTATTATATTTGGAGAAACTAATAATCCTGCGCCTTTGTATTCAGCAATGGATGTATTTTTGTTTCCGTCATTGTATGAAGGTCTTGGAATTGTCGCAATAGAAGCGCAGATAAATGGACTGCCTTGTGTGATTTCCGATAGAGTTCCGAGGATAGTAAAAGTAGGAGAAAATATTTCTTTTATACCTATAGGTAACGATAATATACAAAACTGGATTAAGGAAATTGAAAAGTACAGAAGCTATTCAATAGATAGAGTACAAGTTTGGCACCAAAAAGAAAATAAGTTTGCTGAATACGATATACATTATTGTGCAGCCTCTTTAGAAAATATTTATATAAATCTATGTAAAAACAGATTGAGTTAAACAAAGGTAGGTGAACAGTTAGTGACATTGTTAGGAGTATTATGGCTTTGCATAGTTTTATGGGATTTTATCAAGATGCCCATTGCAAATACAGTATTTTTAACTATATTGTTTATGACATTTCAAAGTAGTAACGTGTTATACATTAATGGAACTGGAATTGGACCAGGGATATTAACGTCCATTATTCTTGTATTAAAGATATTTATTTTACAAAAATTTAGAATAAGGAAAATTACTGAATTCAAAGGAGTGTTTGTTTTAGCTGTTCTTATGCTTTTTGTTATTTATTTTTCTTTGGTATTAAATAATATTTTCGAAAAAAAATATCTGACATTTTTGCAAATATCAGTTTATGTATTTTGCTTTATATCAATTCAGTTTATCAGTAGAAGTGTTACTAAAGATGCAGCATATAAATTAATAAGAAGAATAATTGTATTTCACGTAATATTTGGTTTTGTTCAGGTCTTAACTACTACAGATATTTTGCCGCTACGTTCAGCCTTGGAAGTTTTAGTCTATAATGACCCAAGTACGGATATTGTATTCCATAGAGATTATTATGCAAGAGTAATGTCGACATTTATGGAGCCATCATATTATGCTGGATTTTTGGTGGGAGCATTCTTCTTTTTAATAATTCATAGGGATGCTTTATATCAAAATAAATTATTGATTTTTGCAATAATAGTTGAAATATTATTAACACAATCAACGACAGCGTATGTTTCGTTTATGATTGTTGGAATTATATTAATACTTTTTTCCAATAGCTTTTCATTAAAACAAAAATTTTTCATTTGTATGTTAGTAGTTATAGGTATTCTTATACTATATTTTGGGTTTTATTCGTTATTAGATGCAGTTGTTTTTTCTAAAGATCAAACAGGCTCTTATTCAACGAGATTAAGATTTAATAATATGGCGTTAGAATCATTTTTCAGTTCTCCTTTGATAGGGATTGGATATAAGAATTGTCGAGGAAGTAGCATAATTTATAGTCTTTTGGGAGAAATAGGGATAATAGGATTAGGTAGTTATTTCATATTTAATGTAATTTTATTTTTAACTGGAATTAAATATTCTGATAATATTTTGATCGCTTCCAAATTTGGCGTTTTGACTACAGTGATATGTCAAATTATTGCATGCCCAGACTTAGATTTGTGTACATATTGGATATGGTTGTATATTTTTTCGTTTGTGCTTCTCGTATTGAAGCAAAATACCAAAGTTTTTAGAGGTTATTCTCGCTAGTTATCATATGATAGATTGTAAGCTGTTATTAGATAAGTAATATACGAATATTTTTGAGTGATATTTTGAAAAATTGGTGAGTTTCATGGATAGAACAGTCATAAAGAATTTCTTTTTTGCGTTTGGGGCACAAGTTGTTTCTTTATTAGCTAGTTTATTGATAACTTTTTTTACACCGGCTTTTATAGGAACAGAGCAATTTGCATATTGGCAATTATTCTTAACATATGTAACCTATGTTAATATTACGAGGTTAGGAATCAATGATGGATTGTACTTACGACTAGGTGGGAAAAAATATGAAGAATTAGATTTTGGATTACTATCACATGAACGGCAGATATATATTTGTTATCAGGCGCTGATAGCAATAATTTTTGCAGTATCTATTTTCTTTTTATCTATTTCATCTGATAGAAAGTTTGTACTTTTTGCTTGTGCATTATGCATAGTCATTGTGAATGCGAATGGATACCTTATTTATATACTGCAAGCTGTTAATATGACAAGCATTTATTCAATTTCTGTTGTTTTGCAAAATTTGACTTGGTTTATTGCAGCTGGAATAATTTGCTTTGGAATTGCGTTAAGCTATAAGGTTATTATTGTCATGTATGTATTAGGTCATTTGTGTGCATCAATGTATCTTATGTACCATGCTGAGGAAATTGTAAGACATAAATATGTAAAATTTAGATTGGTGCTAGATGATATTAAAGAGAACATAAAATGTGGAATGAAACTTATGATTGCTACTTATGCAGGAAGTTTAATCATATCCAGTGTAAGGATGATAGTTGATGCTTCATGGGGGATTGAGGTGTTTGGCGTTTTTTCTTTTTCATTAATTTTATCTAATGTTTTTCTTACTTTTATTAGTCAGGTAAGTATAGTTGTTTTTCCGGCAATCAGACGAGTATCAACAAATGAACAGAAAAAAGTTTATATGATGATGAGAAACGCTTTAAGTTTAATTCTTCCGTTAGTTATGGTAGGGCATCTTCCGATAGTATTTATTGTACATAAATTTCTTCCACAATATATTGGGAGTCTTGAATTCTTGTCTGTGTTTTTACCAATATGTACTTTTGATGGAAAAATGCAAATGTTGTGTAGTTCTTTTTTTAAATCACTTAGAAAAGAAAATACTTTATTGAAAATAAATTTACTTACTTTGGTATTAAGCGTTATTTCAGCTTTTATAGGCTGTTTTTTAGTGAAAAATATTAAATTTGTTGCTATTGGCATACTTGTTGTCGTAGCATTTCGAAGTATAATTTCTGAATTGATATTGGCTAAAGAGATGGAATGCTCAATATATAAAGATTTAACTATGGATATTTTAATAGTAGTAATTTTTATCATTGGGGCAGCTTATTTAAAACCAATAACACTGTTTATATCTTATATAATTTTATATATTAACTATTTGGTGTTGAATAAAAAGAAAATAATAGAGTTAGCTTGTTTTAAATAATGATTGTAAGCTTAACTTTATTATAGTTATATAGAACTGTATTGAAAGGTGAGTTAGTAATGCTTATGAAAAAAGTCGTTAATGGTCAATGTACAGGTTGTGCTGCTTGTGCTGCAATTTGCCCTATTGGTGCTATATATTTGAAAGAAAATAAAAATGGTTTTAGAGAACCAGTTATAATTAAAGAAAAATGTATAAATTGTGATTTATGTGAAAAAGTTTGTAATGAAAATATTGAATATAAAGAAACCAAGAGAGTATATATTGCTAAACATAAGAATGTATATGTACATAAAGATTCCCAGTCCGGAGGCGCGTTTACTGCAATTTCGGATTATATATTGTCTCAAGAGGGCGTAGTATATGGTGCAATATTTAATAATGAATTCGAAGTAGTACATTCAAGATCAACACAGTCTGAAACTCGTGATAAAATGAGAGGATCAAAATATATTCAAAGCAATATAGATACTGTTTATAAAGAAATTGAAAATGACTTAAATTGTAACCGTAAAGTATTATTTGTTGGCACTGGATGCCAAGTAGCGGGAGTATTGAGGTATTTTAAGAAAAGAAAGGTTGATCTGTTAAATTTATACACAGTTGATATTTTATGTCATGGGGTTCCTTCATTATTCATTTGGAGAGATACTCTTCGCTATCTTCAAAAAAAATATGGAGCGAATATTAGTAGTATTGATTTAAAGGAAGTAGAGGAAAGATCTAGACCGGTTATAAATATAAAATTAGGAAATACTGAAATTACAGACTTTTTATATAGGAAACTATATTATAGTAATCTTGCATTAAGAAAATCATGTTATTCATGCCAGTATAATAAAATTCTAAGAGTAGGAGATATTACTATTGGAGATGCTTGGGGAATAGAAAAAAAGAATCCGTTATTTAATGACAAAAGAGGGGTATCATTAATAATGATTAATTCAAATAAGGGGATTGAGATAGAATATTCAATTTTACAAAATATGACAACTGAAATTGTTAATATTAATGATTACCTACAGGAGTGTCTAGTGTCGCCAGCAAAGGCAAAACGTGATCCGGCTATTTTTTGGCATGATTATCATAGTAAAAAATTTAGTTATATAATAGATAAATATGCAAAACATCATCTTCTTTTAAATATTACATATATTATTGGCAGAATATATCAAAAAATAACGGGGGTGAAAAAATGAAATCCGGAATCTTGACGTTTCATAAAAGTCGTAACTATGGAGCAATATTTCAGGCGTATGCGTTATGCACTGTGATGAATGATCTAAATATTGATACATATATAGTTGACTATCAGTGCATTGAAATTGAAAATAAATTGAAGTTATGGGAATTTAATAAAAATGTATTAAATTCGATACTCCAATTTATTTTCAGATATCGCAAGAAGTTGGCTTTTGAGTCTTTTGAAAAATTTTATTTAAGAAAATCAGAAATATCGATTGATAGAGAGGAAATTATTAGTGTTCTAAATCAATATGATGCAATTGTGGTTGGTAGTGACCAAGTATGGAATGAGCAGATTATAGGAAATGATAGTACGTATTTTCTTAATGATGTTAGAGCTAGGAAAATAGCGTATGCTGCTTCTGCTGGAGATACGATAGCACTTTCGGAACGCGCGATAGGCTATATTAAACAATTTGATGTAGTTTCAGTACGAGAACAAAAGCTTAAAGAATTACTTATATCTTATGATATAAAAAGTTGTATATGCTGTGATCCAACAATTCTAGCAGGTTCTGACTGCTTTGAACAGATAGTATCACCAAAAATTAAAGAAACTGGGTATATTTTTGTTTTTATGATATGGAATTCTCCGCCTCTATTGAATAATGCAAAAAAATTCGCAGAAGCTAAAGGGTTAAAGATAATTAGCAATAAAGATAGCTTAGAGTTCTTTATGCATTGTAAACCAGAAGAACTTCTCTCGTGGATTAAAAATGCTGCATATGTTTTTACAAACTCTTTTCATGGGACTGTTTTTTCTTTGCTTTTTCATAAGAAATTCATATCAAGCATTTGTAAAAGAAACGGAGAAAAGAACATAAGGGTACAAGAACTTCTTACTTGTCTTGGGTGTGAAAACAATATACTTACAGACGAATATCGCCAAGTGGATAATATAATAGAACCGAACTATGATTTAGTAGATGATAACCTTCAGAAAATTAGGGAGAATTCTATATATTATTTAAAAAAAGCTTTTGATACTGAAATATAGAATTCTTATATATTGTATAACTATTAAAAATATCAATAGTTAAAAGATCTTTATATTAAAAAATTAAATTAAAATATAGTAGGCGAGTAATAAAGCAAGGGGTTTATTTGTTTCTTTGCGTAAAATATTTTAAAGAATATTGTTATTTCTAAAAGTAAGTTTTTATTTGATTGTTTTTAATATATCAAAGCGTAAAAATATAATACGCTCAACGAATAAAATAGTAATATGGGTACAATTTTTCCTTTTTAATATTTGGGGACTAAGCATCATTCAGAGTATGAAAGCATCATTATCCGATAACAATGCTTTAGGAGATATACATATCTTTACTGGAATTTATGAACGAAATAGTTTTAAATATTTTATTTCTTTTATTTTTTGGATATATGCGGATTTTGTTCTGCGAGCGACACCTGCACGCAATTTTAGCGACACCCTTTCGCGCTAAGAGCGTCACTAGTCTTTTAGCCTTATAATTAAATGTAGCACGTGTAAACGTGACTATATTTAATGGGAGGTCTATTAAATGGCAGACTACTTAGAAATCCTAAGGCTAAAACATTTAGGCTATAGCCAAAGGCAAATCATCGGCAGCGTCGGCTGTTCAAGCCACACGATTAAAGACACGTGGGAAGCTGCTCAAGAGCTAAATTTGCAATGGCCTATGCCCAAAAACACAACCAACGAGGAACTGAAAACAATCTTGTTCCCCAATAAGAGATTGTCTACTATTTCTTCTTCCACCTGACCAATAGAAGCAAGTTGATATTTTATTCTTGCTCCATAAAGCTTACCTACAATTGGCCCTGATACATATAAAATCTTCCCCTTAAGTCCAGATTTAAAAAGAACTTCATCAATATGGTTTATGTATCCTGAGCCAATACGCAAAATACTGGACCTCAAAAAAATTCCTCCTTTACATTAACCAATAGTCTTGGAGCTTCGTTTTATAAAATCCCATATACCTAAAACCCATTTGTTATATAAAGCTATCAACATAAGAAGTACAAAACAATTCAAAAATAATGCTTCGTATAAAGTATTAAAATAGCTCATCCCAACAGCTTGTCCTGTTAGTACTAGAAAACCAATAATATGCCGTAACACGCACAATTTTATCCGTATAATCTTATTAATCTCTAACATTCTATAAACAGTCACTATGCAATAACTTATTATTGTTGATAAGATAGCGCCATATATACCATATCTCGGTATAAACAAAAAATTAAATACTAAACTGCCAATACTGCCACAAAGCGTAGAATAAAAGGCTCCTTTCGTATTCTTTAAGGCTCCATAAATTGCACCCCAATACATAGGCAAACAACAAGCAGTGCCTGTCAAAATAATTGCTGGTAAATATTGATAGGATTCAGTAAAGCTGCCGCGAATAAAAATGGAAGCTATAAAATCAGAAGCTATAATAAACACCGAAGAACCCAGTACAACAGCCATTAAATAATAGTTATGTACTTTAGCAAAAAACGTTTCTCTTCCATCCATATTTATATTTTTAGCAGCATTAATTTGCCATGATTGAAAGAATACGCCATATACAGTAGTAAGAATCAAAGAAAATTTTGCCAAAGCCGAATATATACCTACATCTTCTAAAGTACAGTAATACCCTAAAATATAACGATTTGACATGCTCGTTATCCACCATGCGAGTAAATTACTTACCAGAGGCAAACTATATAAAAGCATATCTTTAAGCAAGGCTCTATCGTAAGCTTTAATTGATAGAGTAAAGTGCTTTGTAAAACCGCCAAAATAAAATAAAAAAATAATCGTCCCCAAATTAGCAATTATATAAGAATATAAATATCCATCTACCGCTAATTTCTCAATTACCAAGTAATAATATGATAGTAAAATCAACGACGCAGAAAAGAAAATACTGCCCAATGAAAATAATTTAAGGTTATCAATCCCTTTACTATACTGTAAATAAATCTCTCTTAATGAAAAGCATAAATACAATAAAAACAAATCGAAAAAATACTTAATATATTCGTGAAAATAAATAGCAAACGGAATTGCACATAAAGCTAAAATAATTCCACCAAAGACAGGCACACAAGTGATAATTAAAAATATACTTTTTCTTTGTTCTACCCTATCTATGGAAAAACGCATACCAGCTTCTGCAATGCCTAAAGTAAAAATTGGTATCAGGATATTAACTAAATTAAAAAGCATTTCAGCTATGCCATAATCACTTTTACTCATCACAGAAGTTTGGAGTGGTATGAGGAAAAATATTATACCTTTAGAAAAAAGGTTGCCAAAGCCAATGATGGCAGTGTCTTTTATGAGAGAATTAGCTTGGTTCAAAATCTAAATTTTCCACTCCTTTTAGTAATTTCATTTATAATAACCTTATAGACATTTTCAGAATAAGATTCTTTATCAATACTAGGATCCGCAAAATATTCATTAATCAAATTATTTTGCGGATGGTAATCATAATTATTTTCTATAATTAATTTTAAAATTCTAATAAGCCCTTCTTTTGTCGTAACTTTATTTAAACTACATACTTTCTTAAACTCGTCATACAATCCAGCCTTCTCAAGATATGTTTCATCATTTGGTCTAAAAAAAATTATAGGCCTATCAGTTAATGCAAAATCCGCAAATACGCTGGAGTAATCTGTTATTAATATATCTGTCACAGCCAACAATTGCTGAACATCAGATATCATATTGTCCTTTAGAATAATAATATTTTTAAGATTCATATCATCATCTTTTGCTAAATAATGAAGTTTTAATAATACGATATAATTTTTATCAGTCAAAAAATTATTAAAATTTTTATCGCCATCCAAAGAATAAACTATATCTGCTAACTCCTGTTGATTATTAAAAGATTGATGAGTAGGCATGTAAAGTATTATTTTTTTGTTTTCTATTATTTTTGAGATATTATCATTAAACATTTCCTCTTTTAATATAGGCTTGGAAAAAATATCGTTTCTAGGCTGTCCACTCAAAAATACATTATTAGAATCTTTTAAATAAAACTGAGCAATGTATTTATTTTTCATATATTTAGATGTTGTAAATGATATATCCCTAAACACCGGATTGAAAATATTGTTTTTTATTTTTCTAAAAAATAATTCTATCTTGTTATATCCTTTAAAATTGTCATCTCCGTACAGTCGCTTAAAACTTACTCCGTGCCAAAGCGAAACAATCAAAGAACCATAGATATACGGATTATCTCCAAAATCGTCCATGCCATTAGTATAGAAACTAATACCAGCCTTTAACTGCATAATTCTTGATTCAGCAGAACCTATAAAATATACTTCATCACCTTGTTGTTTCAATTTACTAAAAACAAATTTATTCTGCGTAAACCAAACACATCTTATTTCTTTATGATTTTCCTTGACATGTTCATAAAAATACTTACAATTATCAGAATATCTATTTCCTTCCCAAGCGCTAAATGCCCAAATCGACGGATTTCTTTTACTATAGAAAAAATATCGTTGATAATAAAATCTCAAAGTATTAAAAATCCAATTTTTAATGCTACGGTTTGCCATAAATATTTTCTCCTTTATTTTCCTACTTACTTACCATATCATCCTGATCACTGTATCCATCAATTATAGCCAAAAATAACCAAACAAATAAACCATAAGGCTCAGGAACACTAATCATCATAGAAATCCAAACTAAAAATATTGATAATTTCATAAAGTTGTATTTTCCTACATCTTTTTTCAGTATTTTCGCCAAATAAACGAAAAGTAGTCCCATCCCAACAAAACCTATATTAGCAAACCACGTACTAAATAAATCTTTGCTTCGAGAAGAGCCAAATCCTATTCCTGTAATAGGATACTCTGCAGCAACATTTATCATATCCATAAATACGTTCCATCGCTCATTACCACTTTCATTAACTAAATTAATAGTATCAATGAATTTCAATATAGCTTTACCAAGATACTCATAAATAACATCATATAACCCAACTATAGTTACAACCGCTATTGTAGTTATTATGATGAATGTTAACATATGCTTTTTTATGAAAAATATGATTTTATTTTTATTAAAACATCCTTCTATGGCTATCCAAAACATAAAGCCAACAAAGAATGTGGAACTAAAGCTAATAACACCTATACCTATACAAAACACCACTGAAAGCATTCTTAGTACCTTATTCCAATCAACTCGGATAAGTAATGGTAGTCCGCTTAATAAATAATAGGCCAACATGGAAGCTTCTCCACACGGTCCATATATTCTAGTTCCTTGAATATTCCCTAAAATAGAATCTCTAAAAATACTATCAAACGGTAAATTAAGCTTAAATGCTATTATCTGATATACACATAATAAACAAACTACTATGACGCCCAAGCAGTAATAGTGTACTATTTTATTTATCAAATCTTTTCTAGTGTCACTTTTTATTAAATTATATATATAGAAATAAAAAAAATAACATAACAAAAAATACATCAGCTGCGTTATATTCGTAAGAGAATAATGTAAATAAGTATAATTATTATGAACATCTAAAACCCAAATTCTATTACTTATAAACAAAGGTGCAAAACTGGTTAAACATATGAAAAATAAAAATATCGTTAAATACTTGGAAGGATAAAAGATAGTAAATTTACATTTCAAGATTTTTTCAAAAAAATAGATTGACAATAAAAGTATTGCTATCAAATGAGGTACATTCAGCTGTACATTACCAACAATAATAGCGCCAGAACCTGTAAATCCACAGAAAAGCATTAAAAGATATATCAATGCTTTTGGTCTAAGCAAAATTATCATTAAAGATATCAATATTGTAGTAATCCCTAAAAACGTCATAAAAAAACACCTTTCGAGCGATATCATTATTCTACATCAATCTATTCTTATTAATTTAAATAAATTATATGTAGCTATATTCCATTTGTATTTTTTTAATATGATATTTTGGCTATATATTAATCTTCTCGTCTTTTCTCCTATATACTCCACACCATCCCCAAATATCTCATGCATAACAGGTATATCAGAAACAATTATTCTCTTTGCTCCTGCACTCATAGCCTCTAAGGGAGGAATACCAAAGCCTTCATAAACAGACGGAAACAAAAACGCTTTACAGTCACGCATCAGTGTCTTAGCCTCTTCGTCGCTGACATAACCAATAAGCTTCATATTATCCGGACAAGCAAAGCCTAATCCATCAGCAAAAACCTTTGCATTAATCGAACCAGCTACAACGAATAATTCACTTGGATTTTTAACGGCCTGTTCGGCAATCCATTTAAAGTTCTTATTAGGTTCTAAGCTGCTCATAGCGAAGTAATAATTATCTTTTTGCAAATTGTATTTTGCCAAAGTATTTTCATAATAATTGATCCTTGCAAAATGCTGCCAGCCGTTAGGAACAACCACTATTTTATTGCCATCTACACCATAATATTTTATGATTTCGCTCTTGGAAAAATTTGATACTGTAATTATCTTTTTGGCCCGCTTAGTAGTATTCCAAAACAGTAGCCTGTACCACAGCAAAAATTTTTTACTAAAGAACTGTGGAGTAGCCTTAATTTTCATATCATGTATGCATACAATACCAGGAGCTAATAAGGGAGCTACATTACATAAATTCAAAGCAACAGCATTATTTTTTATTACATATAGAGGAAAAGAAACTTGTTCCCATAGCCGATTATGAAAATGCCCCAAACGTACAACTTTAATATTTTTGTATTCAGGTATATCCTGCGTCTCTGGCGGAACAGCCATTATTATTTCTTCAGGCTGTATTAATTTATCCAATTCCGAGCATATTTCACGTGCATAACGCTGTACGCCAGTAATTCTCTGAGTCAAGAAACGCCCGTTAATAACTATCTTCATGAACATCCATCTTTCCTTTTTCGTATTACAGCAGGAACCCCAACGGCATAATGATAATCAGGTACATCTTTTGTTACTACGGCATTAGCTCCAATAATCACATCATTGCCTATATGTATATCTCCAATAATTACTGCTCCAGTACCTATAAAACAATTATTTCCAATTATCGGTACTTTAGCATCAGGATTTCCATTAGCAAATTGTGCTCCAATCATAACATTAGGTAAAATTTTGCAATTCTCACCAATTTTCACATCGTAATGAACCGTGCACCCCATTCCTCTATGCCAAAACTTGGTATTTTTTCCAATTGTAGCTTTGGCTGAAACAGTATTCGAACATAGAAGAAAATTTAATAGTTCGAACAGTCTCGCAACAATTTGCACACTTCCCCCCCCACTTGTACAGCTTATGTGCCATCCTCCATAAAACAGTCATACTTATACACTCCAGTCATTCTAATAATACTAGCAACCAGTAGTTAAAACATACTCTCTAATCTCTCTCATAAATCTTTCATTGCTGAATCTTTCAGCATTTTGCCTGCAATTTTCAGCAATGAATCTATCCTGCTGCTCAAATTCTTCTACAGCGTCACAAATACTTTCTACCGTTTGCTCTTCAAAAAATACGCCCGTAGGCTTTTCTTTATCCAAGCCCACAACCGTTTCCAATGCTCCGCCCTTGCCGAAAGCAATAACTGGCGTTCCGCATGCCTGCGCTTCTACCGGTGTAATGCCAAAATCCTCTTCCGCAGCAAATACAAAAGCCTTAGCTTTTTGCATATGCTCCTTGAGTACCTCAAAAGGCTGATACCCCATTAAGGTAACATTTTTACCAGCCTTTGCTTTTATTTTGGCAAAATCGGGCCCATCGCCTATGACGATAAGCTTCTTATCAGGCATTTTATTAAAGGCTTCTACGATTAAATCCATCTTTTTATAGGGAACCATGCGCGAAGCAGTCAGATAAAAATCTTTTTTCTGCTCGTGCAATTCAAAAGCGGCAATATCGACTGGCGGGTAAATAACGTCCGCTTCACGCCGATAGCACTTCCAAATTCGCTTAGCGATAAATTTTGAATTGGCCACAAAATAATCCACATTATTACTCGTCCGATAATCCCACAAACGCATATAATGCAAAATTATACGCGCCAGCCAGCCTTTCAAGCCTTTTGTTAACCCTGCTTCCTGCAAATATTGATGCTGCAAATCCCACGCATAACGTATTGGCGAATGCACATAAGAAATATGTACCTGATTAGGGCTGGTAATTATTCCTTTAGCCACGCAATGCGAGCTGCTGATGACTAAATCATAGCCAGTAACATCCAACTGCTCTATAGCCAAAGGCATCAAGGGCAAATAATTGCGATATTTAGTTTTGGCCTTCGGCAAATTTTGAATAAAAGAAGTCGCTACCTTTTTATGTTGTACGAACCCTCTTTTACCAGGCTCGATAAAATCTACCAAAGCGAATAAATCTGCTTCTGGGAATACCCTCAGCATTTGCTCCAGAACCTTTTCCGCTCCGGCATAAGTCACCAGCCAATCGCAAACTATCGCAATCTTCATCTCTTACCTTCCATATACATCGTCAAATCTAACTATATCGTCTTCGCCTAAATACTTACCGTTCTGCACCTCAATGATAGAAAGAGGTATCCTTCCGGGATTTTCCAACCTGTGCTTAACGGCAATAGGTATATAGGTGCTTTCGTTTTCTTTAAAAACTACTACCTTATCATCCAAAGTCAGCTTGCCTGTGCCGCTTATCACCATCCAATGCTCGCTGCGATGATAATGCATTTGCAGGCTCAGCTTAGCCCCCGGCTTAACGGTTATCTTTTTTACCTTAAAGCCGTCGCCTTCCGCTAAAATCGTATAGCTTCCCCAAGGACGGTACATCGTCACATTTTCATTAATTTCCTTGCGGTTCTGCTCCTTAAGCTTTTCCACAACCTTTTTTACATCCTGGCTTTTCCCCTTTTCACTAATCAAAAGTACGTCAGGAGTATCGACTACTATCAAATCATTTACGCCAATAGCGCTGACCAATCTATCGCTGCCTAAAATCATATTGTTCTGGGAATCGGCAGTAATAACGTCGCCGCTGATAATGTTGCCGTCAACTGCTGGCAACACCTCGTCAATAGCGTCAAAGCTGCCAACATCGTTCCAATTCACTGACTGCATAGGCACGACTACGATATTATTGCTCTTTTCCGCCACAGCATAATCGATGGATATATTAGGCATATCGGCAAAATTATCTAAAGCGTTTTGATAGCCCTGCGAGCTAACTGCAAAAATATCCGGCGCATATTCTGCCAAGGCTTGCGTCATGGTCTGTGCAGTAAAGGCAAACATGCCTGCATTCCAATAATATTTGCCGCTGGCTAAATATGCTTTAGCCGTTTCTAAATCAGGCTTTTCCTTAAAGCCTTCTACCTTATAACCGTCTAACGTCTTTTCTTTTCCGGCATGAATATAACCGTAGCCCGTTTCCGGCTTAGTAGGCACAACACCCAAGGTAACAATATTATTTGTCTGACGGCAAATCGCATCAGCCGCCAAAACAATCTTTTGAAATTCTCCTACAGGGCTTATTACATGGTCTGCCGGGCTGACAAAAAGGCTTTCATCAGCGCCGCATTGCATAACATCCTGACAGCAGGCAACTGCTAAAGCAATAGCAGGCGCAGTATTACAAGCTACTGGTTCAGTAATAATATGCGCCTTTTCCGCGCCTATTTCTTGCAAATCAGACTGCACATGAAAAATATAATCTTTATTAGTTACAACCAGAATATCTTCCGCTTGCACCAAACCCTTAAAGCGTTCTATAGTTTGCTGTAATAACGATTTATTACCAGCTATCTTTAAAAATTGCTTGGGATAGCAGGAACGGGACAGCGGAAACAATCTTGTACCACTGCCGCCTGCAAGAATTATTAGTTTCATACTCACTTCGCACCCTTTCTCATCAATACCACACCTACTGTCTGCCACAACAGCTTCATATCCATCCACAACGTTCTGTTCTTCACATACCAGCAGTCCATAAGCAGCCTGCTTTCAAAGTCCACATTGCTGCGGCCGTTGACCTGCCAGTAGCCTGTTATGCCAGGCTTCACCTGCAAAATAACCTCCGCCGCTTCGCCCATATCTTCCAGCTCATTGGGCAAGTAAGGTCTGGGCCCTACCAGGCTCATGTGCCCCAGCAGCACATTAAAAATCTGTGGCAGCTCGTCGATGCTGGTACGGCGGATAAACTGCCCAAACGGCGTAACCCGCGGGTCGTCGTCCAGCTTATGGTATATTTCATACTCCTGTTTTTTCTCAGGATGCTGAGCATAATATTCTTCTAAAATTGCATCGCCGTTGATGTACATACTGCGGAATTTATAGCATTTAAATAAAACGCCGTTCTTTCCCAAGCGATTACCATCGTAAATAGCCTGACCGGGAGAATCCTTCTTTATCCTGTACGCCACATAACCTAGCAGCGGACTGATGCAAATCGTCCCCACTGCCGTCAAAGCGTAGTCAAACACAGCCTTCAACCCATTTCCCCAATTCCTAGCCACGCCTACTCCCCATCTCCAAATATTCGTATTTGAATTTTATGCATCGTGAATTATAAACCTAAGCAAATCTAAAATCATGCTCGCTTATATTTTAGCACATCTGCCCCCCCTCGCAAGACCTTTCGACTGGTATTTTGCTTTTGTTTCTGCATCTTGCTACTGAAATGTTATTCTTCTTGCCCAGCTTTATTGGAAACTGTTTATAATAGGCATATCGAACGCCGATGTAGTACAGTACGGAATTCCGTCATATTCAAGGCACAAAGCCGATAAAGCAAAAAACTCGATGACCGCTTCCCTTTTTAGTAGAGAAGTTCGTCATCGAGTTTTAGTTTTTTATTTTATTATTTTTCAGGCTGCTAAGTCATATATTTTTTGAATACGCTGCTTATCTGAATATTTCATGCTACCAGCAGTCTCTCTTTCATAATCGTATTATAAAACTCACTACCCTTGTTTATCTCATTGATTTCAAAAACATCAACATCTTTTTGTAAAGCTTCACGTAATTCTTCAGCAAAGGCAAAAATCATTGTAAGCTTAAAATTTTCTCCGCCAAATACTAAAAAGTCCAAATCGCTGCTCACAGAAGCCTCTCCTCTGGCATAGGAGCCAAATAAATAGATTCTTTGAACTCCATATTTTGTAGCAATCGGCTTGACCACAGCTATAATATTTTCTATGGTAAATACTTTGTCGCTCATCGTTATGACTCCTTTTCTATGCATCAGTACATGATGTCTTATATACATTATATCAGTACTACACTTTAAGTACAAGGAACAATCGCAAAGCGATTGTTTAAAGCTGCCAGAAAAAAGAACGAAAAAGAAAACCAG